>Ga0070729_10003825_pt1 | contig 16982 bp, 13 predicted proteins | sample tdDd472_FD_66725 | JGI IMG/M metagenome (GOLD analysis project Ga0070729, IMG submission 66725) | Marine sediment microbial communities from the Atlantic coast under amendment with organic carbon and nitrate - tdDd47.2 | ecosystem: Environmental > Aquatic > Marine > Coastal > Sediment | place... | reverse complement strand
CCTCACCGGCGACCCCTCCGCCTCCGGCTACAGCTGCATCTTCACCAACCAGTTCGTCAAGGAGCAGCTCCAGAACCTGGACTACACCCGGATCGATACCATCTGGAGCAGTCCCTTCCAGAGCCAGATGATGGCCACCATCAACCAGGGTGAAAGCCTCTTCACCTACCGTGGCTACCTGAACATGAGCGGCATGAGCGCCTCCCACATCAACTCCCTGAGCAACGGTCAGCAGCTGCCCTACGCCGTGATCCTGACCTGTTACACCGGGTCCTTCGAGGATGAAACGACCTGCCGCAGCGAGGCCTTCCTGCGCGCCCCCAACGGCGGTGGCGTCGCCTCCATCGGCACGGCCACCACCGGCACGCACACCCGCTACAACAACTGCATCTTCCTGGGCGTGACCAACGCGGTCCTGGCCACCGGCGACCAGCGTGTCGGCCCCTCGCTGACCCGCGGCAAGCTGAACCTCTACAAGAACTACGGCGTCAACGAATGGCAGACCGTCTGGACCTGGTGCACCTGGAACAACCTCATGGGTGATCCGGCCACCGAGATCTGGACCGCCGTGCCGGCCGACCTCGACGTGAGCTATCCCGCCCAGGTCGCCCTCGGCGCCAACGCCCTGCCCGTGACCGTCACCAGTGGCGGCTCCGTGGTGGCCGGCGCTCGCGTGGCCGTCTACCAGGATGGCAACGTGGCCGACTTCGCCTACACCGACATCTCCGGTTCGGCTGTTCTGAGCATCGACGGCGCCGCCAGCGGCGACGTCCTGGTGACCGTCACCGGCCAGAACCTGCACCCTCACCTGGGTGAGACCGCCGTGGGCACCGTCGCCCGGTCCCTCGACTTCGACAGCCTGACCATCAGCGAGGTCAGTGGCAACGGCGACAACCTGCTCAACCCCGGCGAGGTCGTCGACCTGCAGGTGCAGTTGCGCAACAACGGCACCAACAGTGTGAGTGCCGGCACCGCCCAGCTGATCAACTCCCTGCCCTACGTGACCATCCTGGATGCCGACGCGTCCCTGGGCACGGTTTCGGCCGGCGGGACCGCCACGGCCACCTTCCAGGTGCGCATCGAGACCGACGCCCCCGGCGGCGTCACCGGTCATCAGCATCTCCTGGCCTCCGGCAGTGGGGACAGCTGGACCAGCCTGATCGCCCTGGATATCCACGGACCTCAGGGGCTGTTCAACCGCCTGACCTATAGCGGTACCCTGGTGCCTGGCGGCAGTGGTACCGCCAACTTCGCCCTCGGCAACGTGGGTGACCTGGCCACCAGCGGCATCAATGCCACCCTGTCCTGCGCCAGTCGTTGGATTCTCATCACCGACGCCGACGGCAGCTGGGGCAACGTCAACAGCGGCGGCCAGTCGAACATGAGCGCGCCCTTCGCCTTCGACATCTCCAATGACTGCCTCACCGGTCATGTGGCCAACCTGATCGTCACCCTCAATTTCAATGAGGGCGGAACGCAGGTTCTGGAGTACGCGGTAACCATCGGAGGCGCCGGAACCGGCGATCCCACCGGCCCCGACACCTATGGCTACTACGCCTTCGACAACCTCGACAATTCCGACCTGGCCCCCGACTACAACTGGGTTGAACTGGCCGGCATCGGAACCAACACGGGCATCAGTGACAACAGCCGTCACGACGACGAGACGCGGCAGTTCGACCTGCCCTTCGACTTCACCTACTACGGTGAGACCTTCGACCGCGTGTCCATCTGCTCCAACGGTTGGCTGAGCTTCAGCGACACCAACATCAAGTTGTACCGCAACTGGATCCTGCCGGCCGACGGTTCGCCCGACGCCATGATCTGCGCCTTCTGGGACGATCTGGCCCAGGGAACGGTCTACCACCACTACGATGAGGCCAACCACCGCTACATCGTGCAGTGGGACGACTTCGGCTCCTACAATGGGAGCTATAACGGCAACTGCACCTTCGAGATCATTCTCCACGATCCGGCCCACTACACCACCGACACGGGCGATGGCCTGATCGTCATGCAGTATCAGTCCGTCTCGGTGCAGGCCGACGAGTCGACCCGCTTCACCACGGGTATCCAGGATCGTAGTCGCACCGTTGGTCTGACCTATGTCTACGGCAACGACTACCCCGACGCCTCGGCCAGCGTGGTCGCCAACCGGGCCATCGCCTTCCTGCCGGTGGTTCCCCAGGCCCAGGGCATCCTGCAGGGTGAAGTGGCCAACGCCTCGAACGGCAACGCACCCCTCGAAGGCGCCACCATCACCGTGCTCGACCAGGGACGGCAGCTCGTCACCGGCGCCGACGGTTTCTACTCCGGCGGTGTCACCATCGGCACCTACGACGTGGCCGTCTACCACGACAGCTTCGCCCCCGACACCACCTACAACGTGGCGATCATCGAGGACGAAACCACCAACGTGGACTTCGCACTCACCGACATCCGCGGCCCCTATATCGAGGATGTCACCCAGCTCGCCGACACCCAGAACACCAGCGGCCCCTACACCGTGGAGGCCAACATCACGGACATGACCGGGGTCGACAGCTACACGCTGCACTACACCTCGAGCAGCACCGGTGGACCGTTCGCCGTGGCGCTGACCCTCGAGAATGCCGCCACCGGCCTGGTGAGCGGTGACATTCCCGGTCAACCCGACGGTACCCGCGTGCAGTACTGGCTCACCGCGGGTGATGTCCTGGGCAACACCTCGGCGGCACCGGCCGGCGCTCCCTGGCCGACATTCGGCTTCAACGTGGCCGAGGTCACCGTCATCGCCACCGACGACGGCGAGGATGCCACGGGCTGGGTCGTGAACATGCAGGGCACGGACTCCGCCACCGCGGGAATCTGGGAGAATGCCGACCCATTAGGCAGCACCTACAACAGTCAGCAGGTCCAGACCGACAGCGACCATACCCCGGCCCCCGGTACCAATTGCTGGATCACCGGTCAGCACGTCGAGGGCGAAAGCGCCGGCTACAACGACGTTGATGGCGGTGCCACCAGTGTCACCTCGCCGGCCTTCGACCTCAGTGGGTATGGCTCGGCCGAAGTGAGTTACTGGCGCTGGTTCACCAACGACATCGGCAACAACCCCGGCGGCGGCACCTGGAACGTCCAGGTCTCGAGCGACGGTGGGGCCAACTGGGCCAACGTGGAGAACACCACGAGCAGCAACAACAGCTGGCAGCAACAGAGCTTCATGGTGAACGACCACGTGGACGGTCCCCTGGGTCAGACCCTGCTGCGCTTCTCGGCCAGTGACGACGGCGCGGGCTCCCTGGTGGAGGCCGCCTTCGACGACATCGAGATTTCCGCGGCTTCCACCGTGGTCGATACCGAGGCGCCCACGGTCTCGGTGACGGCTCCCGACGGCGGCATCATCGGCCAGGGCCAGAACCTGAACGTCACCTGGAACGCCGGCGATGATGTGGGTGTGGTCCACGCTCGAGTGTGGCTGTCCCTGGACGGCGGCACGACCTTCGACATGCTCCTCGCCGAGGGCGCCCTCGACGGTGCGGCCGAATGGGTCGTCGATGTGCCCACCGACCAGTCCAGCTACGACGCCCGCGTGCGGGTGGACGTGCTCGACGGCATGGAGCGCGAGACCTCCGACGTGTCCAACGCCTTCACCATCAACGTGACGGTCAACGACACGCCGGCCATGGGTTCGGTGCTGACGCTGGCCCAGAACCATCCCAACCCCTTCAACCCCCAGACCTCGATCTTCTACAATCTGCCGCGCAACATGGACGTGAGCCTGCGGATCTACGATGTGCAGGGCAAGCTCGTGCGCACGCTGGTCCAGGGTCCGGTGGCTGCGGGCAGTCATGAGGCTGTGTGGAAGGGTCGGAATGATCGGGGCGGGAACGTCTCGAGTGGGATTTACTTCTACCGGCTGAGTACCGATCAGGGTGAGCTGGTCAAAAAGATGACCTTACTGAAGTGACGTCAGTTCGAGCCGACGAGCGCCTTTGGCGCTCGCGGCTCAACGGACGGGAGATGGTGCGGATAATCAGCTAGTGACCGCTTTAACTTTTGAGCCCCGGCTTTTTTGGCCGGGGCTTTTTTGTCACCATGAATATCGGACACGCCGGCTGACTCGGAACCCTTTCATCGGTTCGCTCCCACCGATGGTCACGAGCGATTTCGTCTGAAAGTCCACCACTTGTTTCCTGTGAAATTGACCAGGAGGGCTCCCCCGATGGCCAGAACCTGGGCCACCTCGGGAATCAGCCGGGCCGTATCCACCGCCAGCTTCAGGGTAAGAAGATTGACGACGAGCGAGACGGCGTTGACTGTCAGGAACCTCGCGAACTCGCCGGCGTACTGGCGATGATTGACCCGAAAGGTCCAGCGCCGATTCATGAGATAGCTGTTCACCAGGCCACAGAGGTAGCCTGCCGCCGATGCCAGCAGCAACGGCGAGCCCAGCCATCGGAACAGGAGCAGGAAGACCAGGTAGTGGGTCACCGAGTTCAGGGCGCCAATGACAACGAAGCGCATGAACTGATGCCCGGTACTCAGTGGTCGACGCACACTCATGGATTGAAATTGCGCTCCTCGTCGATCACATACAGCGGCCTCTGCTTGCTCTCCTTGTAAATCCGGCCGACGTACTCGCCGAGGACACCTAGGCAGATCAGCTGGATACCGCCGATGAAGAGGATTGCCGAGAACAGCGAACTCCAGCCGGGGATCACCGTATCGGGATAGAAGTACTTCTGCACGATGCCGTAGGCGATGAAGAAGAAGCTCACGCCCGCACTGAGCAGTCCCAGGCCGGAAGCCAGTTTCAGGGGGACAACCGAAAAGGAAAGCAGGCCGTCGAAGGCGAAGTGGAGCATCTTGCCGAGCGGGTACTTGGTCCGGCCGGCGAAGCGCCGGTTTCGCACGAAGTGTACCTCGCCCTGCCGGAAGCCCAGCCAGCTGACCATGCCGCGCACGTAACGCGACCGCTCGCGCATGCCCTGGAGTTCGTCCACCACCTGCCGATCCAGCAGGCGGAAGTCACCCACGTCCACGGGAATGTCAACGCTAGCCATCCTTCTCATGAGCCGGTAGAAAGCGGCCGCAGTAGCCCGCTTGAACCAGCCCTCGCCCTCTCGACGATCGCGCACACCATAGACCACCTGATCGCCCGCTTCCCAGCGTCGCACCAGTTCGGGAATGACCTCGGGCGGGTCCTGCAGGTCGGCGTCGATCACCACCACCGCGCGGCCAGTGCTACGGTCCATGCCTGCGGTGATGGCGAACTGGTGCCCGAAATTTCTCGAGAGGGCCAACAGACGCGAGGATGGGTCCCGCTCACAGATCTCGCCTACCAGTCGCCGGGTCCGATCCCTGCTACCGTCGTCCACCCAGATGATCTCGTAGCTGCGGTCCAGTTTCTCCAGCACCGCAGTCAATCGCCGATGGGCCTCGCCGACCACCTCTTCCTCGTCGTGGAGCGGGACGATGATGCTGAGCTCGGGAGTCACGATTCTTCCTCCCCGTTCACCGCACGTGCCGCCAGTCCCTCCCCCACGACCAGTAGCAGCAGGCAGATGGCGAAGAGCAACTCGCCCAGTTCCTCCTCCTCACCGGTCGGTAGGTCCACGATGGCCACCGAAGCCAGGATCCAGGAGGCCACCATGACCATAGGCGGCACCACGATACCCCACTGCCGACACAGGTCGGCGAACTCGGGGCGTTTTGCGAGCAATGGCAGCACGAGTCCGTAGCAGAGGAGGACGGCCGCCACCAGGTCCTTGGTGTAGAAGCCCAGCTTCTGCTGGAGCACGTTATGGACATTGACCTCTTGCTGGTCGCTGTGTTCGAGGAAGAACTCTGGCGATTCCACACCCAGCACCCTCTGCCCCCAGGAGATCTCCTCCAGGGCGCCCCCTAGACACACGATGCCCAGGAGCAAGAGGAACCACGCCCGCCGATCGCCGGCACCGCGGTAGCGCCAACCAAGGACCATGGCCACCAAGCCCACCGCCAGGAGAGCGACGAAGGTAAGCCACTCGATCACGTGATCCTCGCGCAGAGTCTGGTAGTAGCGATCGGTATCCACCAGATAGAACACCAGATAGCCGGCGAAGATGGCTGGGCATAGCCAGCGTTGGCTTAGTTCGACGAGCTTCCGGGCTTGCTTCATTGACCTGTCTCCTTGCGGACGTAGAGCACTGACCTCTCACCATAGCGAGTCGGTTGCCAGCCGTCCACCGGCCGCTCTGGTAGCTCGGACCAGTCGAATCGGGCCAGCAGCACCACATCGATCCGATAGTCATCGATGGCGGCGAGAACCACATCTTCGTCGAGACGCCCCGTAACCCGCCGCTTCGCGGTGATGACGGCCACCGGTGGCGGCACTGCGAGATCGGCACGGAAGGCATAGATGGGGCGGTCGGTCACGACCCACGAACCGGGCGCGGCCTGTTCGCGCAAGTCGACGACGATCCGATCTTGCAGCCGTCGAGCCTCTGTCGCGGAGTCGCCTCGCATGACGAAGGCACGCAGTGGGGGCAAGTGCTGCCCGGCCATGACACCGACTGCCGCGATGACCAGCAGCGAAGTCGCCAGCCGGCGAAGCGGTGCGCCGGGCCGTATCCACCGCAATGCCTCCACTAGCGCCGAGGCGGCGAGGATGGCAGCCGGCACGAGGACCAGCAGCCGCTGGTGATACCATACCGGACGATGGCCAAGAAGCATGACCAGGGCGATGACAGTCCAGACGGTGGGATAGAGCCACAGCCACTGGCGCCGTCGCAAGCGCTGCACGGCACCCGCTGCCGCCAAGGAGATCAGCGCCCAGCTCGCGTCGAAGCCACGAAGCCAGGGTTCGTCCTGGTAGGCCTCCACCTGACGAGCGCTCGCATGAGGCGCGACGAGTTGCTCCCACGCCTCGGGCGCCAGCCACGCCACTGCGATCAGCCCGCCAACGCCCGCCCCGGTCACGAGCCAGAGTGATAGGTTTCGCATTTGCCGCCGCCGGTTGCGAAGGTCGGCGAGGACGATACCCACGAACAGGACCGGTAGAAGTATCACCAGAAAGAGCTTGGTCAGAATCGCCAGGGCGATCAAACCACCCGAGGCAGCCAGCGCCAGCCTCGACCGATCCTGGTGCCAGCGGATCTGGCAAGCAAGAGCCGCACTCGCGAGCGCCACGGCCGGCAGCCCCGCCATGGCCGACAAGCTCAGCTTGAGATAGAATGGCTGGGTAATCACGATCCCAAGGGTAGCGAGGGCCAGGCCCCGACCTCCAAGCCGCATCGATACGGCCTGCCAGGACAGCAGCAGTAAAGCCGAGATCGCGAGCACGAGGAAACGGCTGGCGGTGACACTCGCACCAGCTAGACGGTAGATTCCCGCGAAGGCCGCACTCAGTACTGGCGGCTGGTCGTCCCACACCTCGGCGTAGAGAGAATGACCGTCGGCGAGCAACCTGCCCTTCATGAGTTCGATCCCCTCGTCTTCGTCGAATTCGAAGCGCTCGACGAGGGGATAGATCGCCATCATGCCGATCATGAAGAGAAGCGGTGTAGCCAGGAATTTCCAGGGGATTCTCACATCGGGAGGCTACCACGGGTCGCCGCGACGGGTCAAACCCTTCCAGGTCTGCGGTGATCTTGAACCGCCCCCAGGCCACGAACTTCAGGATGGACAGCGGCTTGAGCGACGGGGATATTGGCACTGTGCTCGGTTCGGCGATGCCTCCTGGAATCGCGAGTCATGATTCTTACCAGAAGGAGTCCTCTCTTGGTCCTGCGCCTTCTCGTGACGAGCCTCCTGGACAAGGACCTCGCGGCCAGCGACTGGATAGTCGACATAGCCTTCAGCCGATGAAGACGTCAACGGTCACGGCATCAGGCAATTATCTCCCCTGGCCGACCTGGCTCAAGGTCGCCGCAGTCATGGCCTTGTCGATCTTTGTCTACGCACCGCTACTGGTCAATGTGCCAGGCCGCGACGGGGGTCTCTTCCTCTACATCGGCCAGGGCCTGCTACTTGGCGAGGTTCCGTACCTCGAAGCCTGGGACCACAAACCGCCGCTGATCTACTTCACCAACGCGCTGGGGCTCGTCATCGCCGGTGGCCGCTACTGGGGCGTCTGGATTCTGGCTGTTCTGGCGGTATCCGGGGCAGGTTGGTGCTCGTTCCGGGCTCTGCGCCGGGCACATGGTGAAGCCGTCGCGGCGGCGGTCACCGTGCTGTGGATACTGACCACTGCGGGACTCATCGGCGAGAGCATCAACACCGAACTGTTCACCTTGCCCTTGCAGATGGGGGCGCTACTGACACTCCTGCAATGGCGTGGCGAACCGGAACGGCGACAATGGCCAATGCTTCTCGGCGCACTGGCGGGACTCGCATTCCTCTACCGCCAGAACCACCTGGGCACCTTCGTGGCCGCCTTCGCGGTCGGAACTCTGGTAGGCGGCGGCTGGCGAGGTATCACGTTCCTCGGGCGAAGTTTCCTGTACGGCATGATCGGTACGACTGCAGCTTTGGCGCCGGTCGTGATCTACATCGTGGCACAAGGATCCTGGAACGCCTTGTGGGACGCAGCCTTCCACTACAACTTCATCTATGCCTTCCCCGGATTCGAGGCGCGGCAGGACGCGCTGGCGTTCGGCTTCGAGCGTATCCGCTGGGCCCATGGCGCGGTGCTGGTCTGGTTGGTGGCCGTGATTCGCCTGGTGGCGAGGCGGTCGTTGCCCGGAGGCACCCGCGGTGCGCTGCTCTGGACCGCGCTACTGGCTTTACCGCTCGAGTTCTACCTGTCCACCGCCTCGGGCCGCCTGCACGCGCATTACTTCGCGCTCTGGTTGGCGGCGCTGGTGCCGTTGCTGGCGGAATTGCTGGGCTTCCTGGCACGACCGGGGCAGCGTTCGCCGCGCCGCGCGATGGTGGCCCAGTTCGCGGCCATCGCCCTCGGACTCCTCGCCCTGGGCACGCTCTATCTTGACGGTCTACGCTGGCGCTGGGAGGAGGCGTTTGATCCGAATGCACAGCCCGACGTGCGCCGCACCGTCGAGTATCTTCGTGAGCACACGGGGCCCGAGGAGGCGTCCCTGATATGGGGTTCCGACGCGGTACTCCTGGCCCTGGCGGAGCGCCGCTCAGCCACCCGCTACGTGTTCCAGTACGCGCTGATCACGCCCGGCTACAAGCCGAACACGATCGCCGCCGAGTTCCTCGATGACCTCGCCCGAAGGCCGCCGGCGGTGATCGTGGACACGGGGCATCACTGGTTTCCATCGCTCGACGAGCAGCAGCGACGGCCCACCGCTCCGAGCGAGCCCTTCGAAACCCGCGGATCAACCCCATTGCCGCCGAGAATGGACGAGTTCTTCGAGATGGTGGCGGCAGACTACGAACTGGTCACGACCTACGGCCGCTACGCGATCTACGGGCGGCGGCGCTAGTCGGACGCTGCCAGGCAATCAGAAATGCTGCCCCACTCCCAGCGTCAGCGCCGGCGGACCGCCGCGGTTCACCGGCCACCCCAGGTCGATCTGACTTACCGGCGCGCCCGGCGTGCGCGTGAACTCAAGGCGCAGGCCGACGCCGGCGCCCACATTCAGGTCGGCCAGGTCGATGGCCTGATCGCGCTGCCAGACGTTGCCCACATCCACGAAGAGCACCCCGCCCATGGCCACGGTCCAGAGCTCCCAGGTCGGGATCACCCGCGATTCCAGGTTCAGCAGTAGCTTGTCCACACCGGTAAACTGCCGCGCCGGATATCCGCGTAAACCGTTGTCGGCACCCAGAGTGAACTGGCGGCCCAGGTCCAGCTTGTCGGAGAATGTGCCTTCAAGGTTTGCAGCCAGGGTGTTCCAGCCCAGGACGTCATACCATCGCGCACCGAAGTAGAAGATCGTGTCCTTCTCGAACTTGGTGGTGAACCCGAGGTCCACGAAGACGTACTGATGCTCGCCCAGGTGCCAGCGGTGATCGTGGGAGAGGTCGATCTCCCAGCGCTTGATGCCCTCGGGAATGGGGAAGCCCGAACGGCCCACCGACGCCGAGGAGCCGTTGCCCAGGGTCAGGTCCTCCTTACGACCCAGCTTGTTGAGCCGCCTTGCCACCACGAAGGACCGGTGCTCGCGCGAAACGCCGACCGTGGTGGTGTGGGCGATCTCGTCCACTGGCAGCGGCGCGTTGGTCGACCCCTCAATCTCGTGATTGGTGCGATAAGAGTAGCTGTACTCCAGGTTGAAGCGCCACTTGCGGTAGCGCTCGCCGATGGCGCGGGAGGCCCAGAGGCCGGCATCGTCGGAGAGCTCGAGGTAGCGGCTGGCCTCCTCGCCAGCATCGAAGAGGCGCACGATCTCATCTGATAGGTAGCCCCAGCCGCCCCAGGCCCAGCTGGCGTCGCTGTCGTGGAATGGCTTCTCGATGTAGCCACCGATATCCTGCACCAGGGGACCGCTAGCCAGGGAGAAGCCGGCCTCGAGCACCGAGCCGAAGAGCTGAGGATCGTCGTAGCCGCCCGACCAGGTCGTACCCACGTCGTTCTCGTACTCGCCGGCTCCCCAGAGATACTTGCCGCGGCCGAGGAAGTTCAGTTCCTCGAGGGCGCCGCCCACGCGGGTGAGGCCGCCGCCACTGGTGATGATGGCCGAGGGGATGAAGCTCCATTGATCGCGGGTGCGCACCACCAGGTCGACGGAGTCGGCACCGACAGGGCGCAGGTCAATCTCGGCGTCGTCAAGGAAGCTGAGGCCTCGCAGCTCGCGCTCGCTCTCGGCCAGCAGGTCGGGATCGAAGGGGTCGCCGGGAGCCAGCCGCATCTCGCGGCGGAGGACCGACTCGCGGGTGGTGACGTGCACGCCATTGGCCAGCTCCTGCAAGCCGGAAAGCTCGTCGCCCTCGAAAACCGTGCCGCGTTCGAAGACGACGTGGCGCACCCAGCGAAGGATGTCGGAGGTAGACTCCACCTCGGCCATCGACTCGGTCGGCAGGGTCGCGGCGAGTAACAGTCCTGCGACCATTCCCGCCAGTAGGTAACGAATGTGGAGTGGGTCTCGCATCCGCGCCAGGATAAACGAAGTTGACGCACTTGGGCAGTAATGAAATCCTTCAGAGATCACGTTTCACACCGCACCAGGAGGTCCGCGTGTCCCGGTCCGCACCCATATCCGACCATTGGCCCTCCTGGGTGACCATGCTCGTTCTGGTCGTCGTGGCGGGAACGCTCACCGCCGTGGCCGCGGTCACCAATCACCGAAATTTCGGCACCGCCCTCTTCGATCTCGCCGTCTACGACAACGTCCTGTGGCAAACATCACACGGGCGATGGCTGGGCTCGAGTCTGATTCCCGGTGGCTATCACCTCGGGACTCACGTCGATCCCATCCTGGTGTTTCTGGCACCGGTCTATCGGTTGTGGCCTCGAGCGGAGACCCTGCTGGTGATCCAGTCGTTCTGGCTCGTCTCCGGTGCGGTGCCGCTCTTCCTGCTGGCAAGGCGCGTGTTTGACCACGGCTGGCTGGCCGTCGGCATGGGCGCATCGCTCCTGCTCCACCCTGCGCTGCACGGCCCTCTGTTCTACGATTTCCACTCCCTATCGCTGGCCGGACCGCTCTTCCTGTGGGTCCTCCACTTCCTCGGTACGGGCAACAGGCGGGCCTATCTCGTGACGGCGGCGCTATTGTTGCTCACCCGGGAAGACATGGCGATCCTGCTGGTGCCGGTGGGGGTCTTCGCCTGGCAAGGGGGCGAGCGTGGCCTCAGTCGGACGACCATCGCCGGAGCACTGCTCTACCTGGCTCTCGTGAAGTACGGGCTGGCACTCTGGGGACAGGCCGACGGCAACTTCGCCTACTATTACGAGGACCTGGTGACCGATCCCGACGGTCACTTCGGCCATCTCCTGCTCGGATTGGTCTTGCACCCGCTGCGGGCCCTGGAACACGTGCTCGGAGCGCCCCGCCTGGCCTACATGGCCCTCATGTTCGGCCCCTTGCTTTTCTTGCCCTTCGTCGCCCGGCGGGGGCGCTACCTGCTGGCCTACGGCCTGGCCGCCACTCTGCTCGCCAGCCGTGGAGCCATGCACTCCGTTCATTTCCAGTACACGACATTCATCTACCCCTTCGCCTTTGCGCTGGTCCCGGCGGCCATCGTGAGATTGACGCCCGATGTGGGCGACGCCGGCCACCGGCGACGGCGCATCGCCCTGGTCTCGGCTGTGGTCCTTGCCTGTCTCGTCACGGGGCTGCGTTTCGGCGCGCTGGCGCCCAATCCGGCCTTCCGAGCGGGCTATACCGAGTTCCGGCCCCGGCCCGACAAGACCCTGGCTGCCGAGTACCGCGATCTCGCGCAGATTCGCGACACCATTCCCGGTAATGCCGTCGTGGCCGCTTCCTGGCACGTGGCACCCCATGTCTCGAACCGGCGCGACATCCACCACTTCCCCGACGGCTGGGGTTGCGCACACCTGCTAGTGCATCGGACGGAAATGTCGGATTGGCGGCAGGAACTGCTGGATTACCTGGAGAACGCCGGTGCTTATCGGCTCGAGGCGACCGGACTCGGCGGCCTCGAGCACTGGCTTCGCGTGGACAAGATTCCACTACCGGTGCAACCGGAGCGTTCGAAGAACTAGTCCGACTCGAGCTCCTCTCCTCGTCCTGCCTCGCGCCAGACCAGCACCATCGCCACCATCAGCACCAGGCCCAGCGTCATGCTGTTGACCCACTGCTGCAACAGCAGGAAGGCCTCGAGCCAGTGCAACAGGAAGCCCAGGGCCATGGCCACGAAGAGCGCGGCAGTGGCCACGGGGCGCGGACCGTCGCGCGGCGCCGCGAGGAGCAGTGGCACCAGCAACACGAGGTGGCACCAGTAGTATCGTGCCGGGTTGGCGAAGCCCCAGACCAACACCAGACCCAATGCCAGGGCCTGCCAGGCGCGGCAGCGCCAGCAGGTGGCTACGAAGCCGGCCAGCAGGGCGATGCGGAGCAGCCAGAGCACCACCTCGTAGCGCCGAAGTCGCTCGTAGCGCCAGGCGGCCCAGCCCTGCTCGCCATGGGCCTCGCGCACCTCCTCCCAACTGCCCTCACCGCCGTACATGAAGACATAGGGCGCAGCGATGCGCACGGCTGTGAGTCGCTTGGTGTGGTAGCCGATATTGCCGGTAAAATCGGTCCAGCCCGACCAGCCGGGGGGCACGGCCAGGCTGGCCGCGAAGAGCACGAGGCCTGTCGCGCCGGCGGCCAAGACCGTTCGCATCTCTCGGTTGATGTAGGCCCCGCCGCGGTAAATCCGTGCGATTCCGCACACAGCTATCCCCACCAGGAAAAGGGCAGGAAAGGCGCGGAGCATCGTGGCCCAGCCCAGGCAGATGCCCGCTGGAACGGCACGGCGCTCTTTCAGCAACGCCAGGCCGGCGATCAGAAGCGCCAGCCAATCAAGGCGCAAAAGCGAACCGCTCATGTGCACATAGCGATGCAAGAAGTTGAGTCCGAAGAAGAATACAGCGAAGGCCGCCACGCGCATTCCGAATGCTCGACCGAGAAGCACGAAGGCCGCCGCCATGAGCAGATTGTCGAGCCAGGCGAGGGCCACGAATCCAACCAGCGAGTCGATACTCACCAGGCGAGCCGCCAGGCCGCCGGTCAGGACCCAGACCGGCGAGGGATTGAAGCCGTAGTCACAGAGTGCCTCCTCCCAGTCTCCACGAGGCATGCGGGCCTGGAAGGCGACGATATCGGCCTTGAAATCCCTCCAGCGTTCTTCACTGAAAAGCTGGCGAACGCGAGCACTGTCGGCCATGGCCGATCGCCAGGGGATGAGGCGATCTGCGCGTAGGTCGCGGACATGGGTGAAATCGTCGAGGCCGTCGAAGAAGCGATCAGCGTCCTGGTCGGCCACCACGGTAGCCAGGTAGAGGTCGCCGTATCCCAGTTCAGTGAAGTACTTGCCGCCGATGTAGTAGTGGTACATGTCGTAATAATGCACCGAGTGGCAGCGCAGCCCTGAATGGAAGGTGCCAAAGTTCACATAGGCCAGGGCGCCCACCACGATGAGCAAGGGCAGCAACACACGGTCGCGCGCCCCTTGACGACCAGTCCACCAGATCGCAGGGATGACAGCAAGGCAGAGGGCGAACTTGATCAGATCGAGGGTGCGCCAGTGGAGGTCCATCGTGCAGGCAAAAACCTTTCTCCGGGCGGGTTACCTGGCGATCAGCCTGGATACTCAAGAGGGAGGCAAAGACACTGGTTATGTCTTGACACGCCTAGACCTCGATGTCAAGATCGCCATTAGCGTAATTCATATCTATCTTGTGTTGGTTTCTGAACAGAAGATTTCTGATCTAGTGAAAGGTTGTTGACGATGTCCGAGCGCAAGCAACGCCTCACCTTTGTGAGTACGCTCTTCGCGGCTCTGCTGATCTTCGTGCTCGCCTTCGGAGTCGCCAGTTGTGGCAGCACCAAGAGCGGCGGTGGCAGCGGTGGAGGCGGTAAGAGTGATGGCAAGAGTGAAGACGCCGATGACAAGAATACCAACACTTCGATGACCATCGAGGTGGGGCGCCTGGCGGGCGACTTCCTCTGCTAGTCGTCAGGGTTGGGTGAGAACTATGATCCAATAGGAGGATCTTCAACATGTCCGAACGCAAGCAACGCATCACCTTCGTCGGCACGCTCCTGGTGGCACTGCTGGTCTTCGTGCTCGCCTTTGGCGTCGTCAGCTGCGGCGGCCCCGATGGTGGCAGCAATACCAATCCTGGTGGCAGTGGTGGCGACGGTAAGGCAGGCGGTGGAAGCGACGGTAGGGGTGACGGCTCGAGCGACGTTTCCAGCCTGATCATCGAGGCCGGCACGCTCCCGTCGGACTACCTCTGCTAGCCTGAGTCTGACTCTTCATGGCGACCGGTCACGCGCGAACGTGGCCGGCCGCCATTTTGGTGGCCAACCCGCGATTAGATCGGGAAGAATGCGGGATCGTGATTCAACCCTGCCTCAGCATCGTCATCCCCGTGTACAACGAGCAGGACGCCATCGGACCTTTGCTCGAGGAGGTCATCGCCGCCGTGGGTGATGATCCCTCCGCAGTGGAGATCATCATCATCGACGATGGCAGTCGTGACGGTACGGCCGCCGTCCTCGCCGGTTGGCGCCCCCGCTGCCCCGCTCTTCGTGTGATCACCTTCGCCGAAAACGCCGGCCAGTCAGCAGCCATGGCCTGCGGTTTCTCGGCTGCGCGCGGGGAGCGAGTGATCTCCCTCGACGGCGACGGCCAGTCCGACCCCGGTGACATCCCCCACCTGGCTGCGCTCCTGGATGATCATGACCAGGTCTGCGGCATCCGCCGTCAGCGCTGCGATAGCCCGGCCAAGCGTGCCGGGTCTTGGTTTGCGGGCACGATGCGCCGCGCGGTGACCGGCGACCGAGTCGTCGACATCGGCTGTTCGCTCAAGGCCTTCCACCGTGAACCGCTGCAACGTGTGTTACATTTCGACGGCAGTCACCGCTTCCTCCCGATCCTGCTCGAGCTCGAAGGTTGCACCAATCTCGCCCAGACCGAGGTCAATCATCGTCCCCGCCGCGGTGGCCACAGCAAGTACACCAACCTCGGCCGTCTCTGGCACACCTGGCAGGATCTTCTGGCGGTGAGCTGGTATCGTCGGCGCCGGCTTCGTTATCGAGTGAAGGATGAGTCATGAACCCCGACGCTCTGGTGGCCCTGCCACTCGCCGAGAAGATCTGGATCGCCGTGGGGTTTGCAGGGCAGCTCTGCTTCGCCTCGCGTTTTCTGGTGCAGTGGATCGCCTCGGAGTCAAAGCGCAAGAGCCACATCCCCATCGCCTTCTGGTACCTGAGTCTGGTGGGGGGACTGATCCTGTTGAGCTACGCCATCTGGCGGCAAGATCCCGTGTTCATCGCGGGCCAGGCCTTCGGCGGTCTGGTCTATGTGCGCAACCTCATGCTCATTAGTCGTGAGCGAAGGCAGGAACCTTCGGCGTCCGCAGCGCCGTAGCAACAAGCTGATCTCTTGTCATGTCATCGCGCAAGCGCACGCCCAGCTTCCTGGCGCCCAGCCGAGGTAAGCCAAAGTCGTCGACCGTCATTGGTGACCAGCTGTCGATTGACGGCCAGAGCCACCACCCGCTCGGTGAACCTCGCCGTCCACCCCACATGCTTGCCGTGGAGATGCTCGATGCAGGATTCCTCGTCCTCATCGGGCGACCCTTCATGCTGCGCCAGGTGAATGGTGAGCATGGTCTGGGCGAACTCCCAGCGCTGGCGGCGACGGCGAGTCATGACCGCCAGCAGACCGCGGTTCGGGGCCAAGAGAAACACCAGGGTGAACACGGCGCCGACGCCGACGGCGATGGAGCCGGCGATGGAGGCATCGAGGACGATGGCCAGCGCATAGCCGAGAGCAGCCGACACCGCACCCAGTAGCGCCGCCACGCCGAGCAGCACGCTCAGCCGGTCGGTGAGCAGGTAGGCCGCCGCCGCCGGTCCCACCATGAGGGCGACCACCAGCACCAGCCCCACCGCATCGAAGGCGCCCACGGCGGTGATGGACACCAGGGTCATCAGGCCGTAGTGGATGACGGCCGGCGCCAGGCCGAGTGATGCCGCCAGGCCCGCGTCGAAGGTGGCGAGCTTCAGCTCCTTGAAGAAGGTCAGGATCACCGCGAGGTTCAGCAGGGTGATGATGCCCATGACCCAGAGGTGGCGCGGTCCCACGTCGGTGCCGCCGATGATCAGTCGATCGAAGGGCGCGAAGGCCAGTTCGCCCAGGAGCACCGCGTCCACGTCGAGGTGCACGTTGCCCGCGTACCGCGTGATGAGCACGATGCCCACGGCGAAGAGGGCCGGGAACACCAGGCCCATGGCGGCGTCTTCCTTGAGGCGGCCCGATCGCGACAACATTTCCACCAGCGCCACCGTCAACACACCGGTGGCCGCCGCCGCCAGGATCAACCAGGGCGACGACACGTTGCCGGTGAGGAAGAAGGCCACCACCAGGCCGGGCAG
>Ga0070729_10003824_pt1 | contig 16988 bp, 17 predicted proteins | sample tdDd472_FD_66725 | JGI IMG/M metagenome (GOLD analysis project Ga0070729, IMG submission 66725) | Marine sediment microbial communities from the Atlantic coast under amendment with organic carbon and nitrate - tdDd47.2 | ecosystem: Environmental > Aquatic > Marine > Coastal > Sediment | place... | reverse complement strand
GATATTTGAGGCCCTTTTCCATCTGGAGGCCTGGTTCTTCAATGGTGGCCCTCGGTTATGAGACCTGACCCTAGAATTTGGGTCGATAAAGCCCTATAAATCTATCCCAATTCATGAGGGGTTATACGGTGAGTTCTGAAAATCAATTCGACGTGCTGGTTGTCGGCAGCGGCGCTTCGGGCCTGAATCTGGCGCTGGAGCTGGCCGCATTTGCCCGCGTCGCGGTGGTGACCAAATCGGAATTGCACGAAAGCAACACATACTATGCCCAAGGCGGCATCGCCGCCGTGCTGGACGAACACGACAGTGTACAATCTCATATCAACGACACCTTGGACGCGGGCGCAGGCCTGTGTGACAAGGATGTGGTGCGCTTCATCGTCGAACACGGCCGTGAAGCAATTGAAAAACTGGCCGGTTATGGCGTCGAATTCACCACCCAATCCGACAGCAATGGAAACCCTGAATATCACCTCACCCGCGAAGGCGGCCACAGCCACCGCCGTGTGGTTCATGCCGCCGACGCCACCGGCCAAGCCATTGAAACAACGTTGGAAGAACGCGTACGCGAAGCCAAAAACATCACGGTTTTCGAACACCACAACGCCGTTGATTTGTGGTGCGAACGCGATGTCCACGGGCGTTCCAAGCGCGTCACCGGCCTGCATGCCTTAAACACGCAAACGGGTGAAGTGCGCGCATTTTCCGCCCCGTTCGTGGTGCTGGCGACCGGTGGGGTGAGCAAAGTGTATCTCTACACATCAAACCCCGATATCTGCACCGGCGATGGCATTGCCATGGCATGGCGTGCGGGGTGCCGGGTGGCGAACTTGGAATTCACCCAATTCCATCCAACATGTCTGTATCACCCCAAAGCCAAATCATTTCTGGTGTCCGAAGCGGTGCGTGGTGAAGGCGGACTGTTAAAACGCCCCGACGGCACCCGTTTCATGGACGATTTCGATGAACGCGGCGAATTGGCCCCACGTGACATCGTGGCGCGCGCCATCGACTTTGAAATGAAGCGTCTGGGCGCGGATTGCATGTATTTGGACATCAGCCACAAAGGTCAGGATTTCATCGAAGAACACTTCCCGATGATTTACGCCAACACCAAAAACTTTGGTTTCGACATGGCCAAAGAACCCCTGCCCGTGGTGCCCGCCGCGCATTACACCTGCGGTGGCGTCATGGTGGACAAACGCGGTCAAACGGATGTCAAAGGGTTGTACGCCATTGGTGAAGTCACCTACACCGGCCTGCATGGCGCAAATCGCATGGCCAGCAATTCACTTTTGGAATGTTTGGTGTACTCCACCGCGGCCGCCGAAGACATTCGCACACACCTGCATCAAGCCAAGGTGAAAGAAGCAACCCTTCCCCCCGCAACCCCGCCGTGGGACGAAAGCAAAGTCACCGGATCGGACGAACAAGTGGTCATTTCCCACAATTGGGACGAACTTCGCCGGTTCATGTGGGATTACGTGGGCATTGTGCGCACCGACAAACGTCTGGCACGGGCGCAAACGCGCATTGATATGTTGCAAACGGAAATCATCGAATATTACGGCAACAAACGCGTCACCAGCGATTTGCTGGAATTGCGCAACTTGGCTGTGTGTGCGGAATTGATCATCCGTTCGGCACAGTCGCGCATGGAAAGCCGCGGCCTGCATTCAACGCTGGATTATCCCCAGACAAATGATAACCATCCCCCTGTTCCAACAGTTTTGATCCCCAAGCGCCACCCTGGCGCCAAAGGAGCCTGAACCATGAAAGGTCCTTTGTCGGGAAAAATGGCCCTGGTCACGGGGGCCGCCGGCGGCATCGGTTTGATGGCGGCGCGTGCCTTGGCGCAAACGGGTTGCGGTTTGTATGTGGTGGGGCAAAAATTCGCCAATATCTATCAAGCCGCCAATGACCTGCGCAGCACTTATGCGGTGGAAACGGAACTGCACATCGGCAACCCCGCCAATCCCGTCGATGCCGAAGCCATCGCCATGGCGTGCGCGGACGCAGAAATCCTTGTCAACTGTACCGGCAACCTACCCCGCGGTACGCTGGAAGACATCGAAGATGAGGCCTGGCGCAAAAGCTGGGAAGCCGCCGTGTTTGCGCCGCTTAACATAATGCGGGAAATGATCGGCCACATGAGCGACGAAGGCCAGGGCCTGATCGTGTTGGTGATTGACGCACCCGCCACCACGGACGCCAGTGACATTTGCGCCAGCGCATCGGGTGCGGTGTTGAAAACCGCAATTGAAGGCCTCAGCCAAGACTTGCCCCAGGGCGTACGCATCGTGGGCCTGACCACCGAACGCCGGGGAGACGCCAACACGCTGTCCGAAGCCATCACCCGTTTGGCCATCGACCCGACGTGCATCGCCACCGGGTCGATCGTCACCACACAAGACATCCTTAAAGACGATCAAGAAGAAACCGCATGACCACCTATCCAGAGCCCAAGTCCTTTCCCCAAGGTGCATGCTTGACCGATGGTGTGTGGACACAAATCCTCACAGACCGGGCCACCTCAGATCATCGCCCGGCCCTGTTTCTGGACCGTGACGGCGTGGTGGTCGAAGAAGCGCATTACCTGCACAAAGCCGAAGACGTGTGCTTGACCCCCAATGCGGCCCACACCATCAAAGTCGCCAACGACCGCAACATTCCGGTGATCTTGGTCACCAATCAGGCCGGTGTGGGATACGGTTATTTCACTTGGGATGATTTCATCACCGTGCAAACGCGCATTTTATCCGACTTGGCCGAAGGCGGCGCCCATATCGACGCGGTGTTCGCATGCCCGTTCCACGCCAAAGCCAAAGGCGTTTACGCCCACGACAACCACCCGGCGCGCAAACCCAATCCCGGCATGTTGGAATTGGCGCACGACTTGATGGGTGTGGATCTTTCAAAATCTTGGATCGTCGGCGACCGTTCGCTCGACCTGATGGCGGGCAAAAACGCGGGGCTTACAGGTGGTGTCCACGTGTTGACAGGTCACGGAACAAAAGACGGTGAACGCGAACAAGCGCTCACCGTCGGGGATGATCAATTTACGGCCAAACCGGCGGATAACCTCAACATGGCGCGCAACATCATTGCACTGTTGGCGTAAGCTATGCCCCACCGCCGCCCCTGGCAGCGTGTTCGTGATAGTTTTGCACCCCCATCTTATCGATAAGGCCCAACTGCTTTTCCAGCCAATAAGCGTGATCCATTTCCGTGTCATCCAGCAGTCCCAAAAGGATTTCACGCGTATGAAAATCACTTTCCGCTTCACACAAGGCAATTGCATCCTTGAGCTTTTTCACAGCGTCATATTCCAGCGTTAGATCATTTTTCAACATGCTGGGCACATCAGAGCCGATCAAAATAGCATCACGGCTGACAAGGTCCGGTTTGCCTTCCAAAAAAAGAATGCGCACGATCAAACGTTTGGCATGGTCCAGTTCTTCCTGCCATTCATGATGAATACGGTCATAAAGCATCTGCAAGCCCCAATCTTCATACATTTGTGAATGAATGAAGTACTGGTCCGCCGCCGCCAGTTCAAAGGCCAACAAACCGTTCAAGGTATCAATAACTTTCTCACTGCCTTGCATGGGTCAATCCTCTTTTGCGCCAGCCATAAGCTGAATATAATTTTCAAGCCCCATGTTCTCAATTTGGTAGAGCTGGGCTTCAAGCCAATCAATGTAATCTTCGTGATGTTCAAGAATGTCCGTCAGGTCATCGCGGCTGATAAAATCACGCTGCTCTTCACACATCGCAATGGCGGCACGCAACGTTTCAAGGCAGGTGGTTTCCAGCTTCATTTCACAATCCAAGATTTCTTGGACGTTTTGACCAATCCAGATTTTGCCAAGTTCCTGCATGGCGGGCAGGCTTTCAAGAAACAAAACCCGTTCAACAATTTCATCGGCATCTTTCATGGCACGGATGGAACGGCTATAAATCCGTTCGCCCATGCGTTGGATGCCCCAGTTGTCCAGCATGCGTGCATGCAAAAACGTCTGGTTGATCATCGTCAGTTCGTTCTTCAAAGCCACATTGGCATGATCCACAACGTCATCGTGACCTTGCATAAACTTTCCTTATTCTGCTGCGATAGAGACCTGAGAGGAGCACTCCACATGTTCCGAAATACTATCGTTCAGATGAGAAAGGCATTTACCGCATTTGGGTTTTTTACCGCAGGACCGAAAAATACATTTTACCGTTTGCGCACCTTCTTGCACGGCATCACGAACGTCGTGGTCGGAAATTGCACGGCAGATGCAAATATACATAGTAAAACCTATTCAACCATCAACCCGATTTTAAGCGGTCCAAGGACGGCACAATGTTTTTCAGCACCTTTTTAGGTGTTTTTTCACCCTTATGACGTTTCAAACCAGCATCTTTAGGCATCGGCAATGCATGAAAAACCGGGGTTTCCCCATGCATCCCTGCAATCAGTCGGGCCGTAAAGTGCTTCCACAGCATCATGATAATGAAACTCACTCTCACTTAATAATGAGTATCATTTGCATAAATACACACTTCCGTCAATTGTAATGTGGTGGCCTACCCCACCACATTGAGTTGACGAGGATGAGCACCTTGTTTTGATCCGGAAAGCGATTGATGGGCCGCAACACTTTGTAAACCGTGCATAAAGGCACCAAGCCCCGACGAACGCACAGCCATCATACGTTTGCCATTTTCCGTGCAGCGGTTTTTGATGTGCGCAACAGCGGTATGGCTCACACAGTCGGCAGGAAAGACCACCACGTCGGCTTGTTCCAACAAACCACCAAGGCGTTCAAAGCTCTGTTCTTGGCCACCGTCGTGATGAAGGAATTCACCATTCCAGCCTTCCACCACATCACGATAACGGCTGACCAATGTGGCGCGCCCCCCGACATACAGGACACGTTTGCGACACAAATCGTGCGGGCAGGCCTCTTCCCCTGGGCACAGACCGCCATCGTTGTCACACATCTGCCCAACAAATGAAGGCGCGGTATTTTCAAGAATACGCGTTTCCGCCTCAAGCACCGTCAGCTCTTCTTGTAAGCGCGCCCGTTCGGCTTCCAGGAATTCGATCCGTTTGCCTTTGCGCGCCAAAGAATCTTGCATACCCCGGGTGATTTTATCGGCCTCATCCAACGCTTGACGAAACCCTTCAAGGGTTGCTTCCATATTGGTTGCGTGTGCGGTTTTATCCCCCAATGGGTTTTGAGCAAAATTGAAGGTTGCATTGCGGCGGGAACGACGTTCGTGATCAAGTTCGGTCCGCAACCCGGCGACAATCCGGTCACGCGACCACACATCGCAACGTGTGCGTTCCAACTCTTCACGCATTTTGTCGACTTCTTCACCCTTCTTTCGCAACATCTTCAGGTCCGAGCGGTTGGTCGCCCCGACAAGGTGCGACAACATGTGCACCTCGCCAAAAATTCTGTTTTCCAAATCCAAGCTCACCAACGGATGCGCCAACACCGCCCAGTACGGCCCGGCGATGTCCCCTTTGGACAAGGCTTCTCGCCATTTTGCATCCAACTCTTCAGCCGTTTCCGCCACGGCGAACTGCTTCCAGGTCAGACGATATTTGCGTTCCAGCATTGCCTGCAAGGCGCGCCCTATTCGGTCGCTTTTCGAAGCTGCCTTTACAAAATATGCATGCAATTCGTAAGCCGTCATATCGGGGTTGGAAAATGTCACCTTGTTGCGCCGTTGTATTTTTTTCAACTCATCCAGCGTCAAACACGTGCCGATCAAGGAACACATCCACGACGCATTGAGTTCCCACAAGGGTTTTGGTTTTGTTCGAGAACGCGCAAATTTTCCTTTGCACGACGTGTTCCGGAGGCCTTTTTCACACGAAGCACACATATCTCACATCACCTTCATTTCATGTTTAAGCCACATCTCATTAATTGCAAATGATAATGATTATTATTTAGTAAAGTCAACTCCTGAAATGCAAATGTGATGCTTGGGCTCAGCATGGGCCCTGGAAAAGAAAATTTCACACGGGGTGAAACCGGGCATTCACACTTAATGTTTTAGATGAAAAATATTTCTTAATGATTTGAAAATAAAAAAAATATACCCCGTCACCTTTATAGGTGTTAAGGGGCATCAATACGCACATCTGAAATGGGAATTTCTAAAAGCGGCCTAATCTAACGCCGATTCGGCTTTGACGACTTGATTGCGACCGTTGCGCTTGGCGACATACAGCGCCTTATCCGCAGCGTCGGAAAGTTCCGTCGCTGTACCGCTGTGCGGGAACGCTGCAACACCGCAACTGAATGTTGCGCCAAAGCTTTGATCACCGGTGTGGAAAACAATGTTGGAAAAGGCTTCACGAACCTGATTGAAAACCTGTTTGGCCTGATCAAGATCACTGTCGGGAAGAATTGCGGCAAACTCCTCCCCTCCCATGCGGCCAATGACATCGGCACTGCGCAAACGTTGGCGCAACAAACGCGCCAGCGCCTTGATCACCCGGTCTCCCACGGCATGGCCGTAGTTATCATTGACCTTTTTGAAGTGATCAATGTCCAACGCTGCCAAAGCCATTGTGCCGTTGATACGCTGCACACGGGCAACTTCATTGTCCAACAGCTGCTTGGTGGTGGTGTGATTGAACAAACCGGTCATGCTGTCACGCGCCATGAAAGAGCGCAATTTGCGAAACCGTGACGCACGAATGCGAACCGACGAAATCAAATGCGACGCCCGAATCGGTTTGGTGAGAAAATCATCACCACCCAATTCCATCGCCAAAAGTTGTTTGTCCTTATCCGATTCGCCGGACAGAAACACAATGGGAATGCCCGCATACTCTTCGCGTTGGCGAACGATCGCGGCAATTTCCTGACCGTTGCATCCCGGCATGTAGAGATCCAGCAAGATCAACTCAGGAGAAAAATTGTCCAACGCCCTGAACAGCTCCATCGGGTCCGTCACGATTTCGGTGCTCATTCCCGCACTTTGCAACACGATTTCCGTATGGCGCGCCAAGCTTTCATCATCATCAATCACCAATACGCGGAACGGTTCATCTTCGTGGTGTTGGGTGACGTGGTCCAAAACATCGACCATATCCGCCATATCCACAGGTTTGAGCAGGTATGCCTTCACCCCGATCCGCACGGCCCCCAAACGGGATTCAATCGAATCGAGCGCCGTATGCACCACAATTGGAATGGCGTGGTTTTGTTCATCCTTGCGAAACTCTTCAAGGACCTTAAGCGTCGCTTTCTCATCATCATCGAACACCAACCCCGCAATGATCGCATCCACGGGACCATTGGTCTGAATATCGTTTATCAACTTCGACGGGTGGTCGATAATGCGGGAATTGAAACCAAAATGATCCATTTCCAAATGTGTTTGTGCGGCCGTCGCATCGTCATATTCCATAACAATCAACACGGTCAAACGTGAGCTGCCATGCAATTGCGGTGCGGGTGGACGGGCCACATCCACATGGGACTGCATGGCATTTTGATCTTCGACACCCACCGCATCACGCAACTGATCGCAGTGTTGTTTCAGCGTATCCTCGATCCCTTGGCCAGCATCGCCATTTGTGTCGAGAACGGCAATGCAGGCCTGTTCCATGCTTCGTGCATGCACGGTGACATCGGGAAAGCCAAACGTTGCCCCCGAACCAGCCAGTTTATGCGTGGCGTCACGTATTTTGGCAAAGATGTCTTGCCGCTCTATATCGCTTGCATGAGGTAAATTTTTTAAAAGAAGATCGAGTTGATGGACTTGTTCTTGAATTTTAACAGCGTATTGCGCGCGCAATTGAGCGAGCTTTTCTTCCATTGAAGGCGCTTCATCCGCCACGGCACTCGCTCCAGATTTCTTGAATGCGCGATGCCAGGGCCATCGGATCGAAAGGTTTGGCAATCACATCGACCGCGCCAAGCTCTTTGTAACGTTCAACATCCGATGGCATCACCTTGGCCGTCATAAACACGGCAGGCGTTTGTTCCAACGCTGAAATGGTGCGCAAGTTCACCAATGTTGTGGGGCCATCCATTTCCGGCATCATCACATCCAGCAAAATCAAATCGGGTGCAAATTCCTCACCATGGTCAAGGGCTTCTTGGCCGGAACTGCAAACGCACAAAGTATACCCGCCAACGGTTTCCAGCGCCATTTTGGCGACAACCTGAATATCGGGATCGTCTTCGACGTATAGTATTTTGCTGATCTCTGCGGTGCTCATACGGTCCCTCCACTCAAGGTCCTGCGTGTGGGGTGTCCCCCAACTGTTGTCACGTTCACAAGGCCTATAAAACAATAACAAGGGTTCACCCACATACCAAGAGTGATCCCCACACCTTGTACAGGTGCTGCTTTATCACCAACCATCTTAACCGTATCAAGGGTTAAGGTGGGTGAACTTACAGTAATAAGGTTGTGTCGCCACCCCCATCCGTCAAGAACCCATTGACCCCAGCCAATACGTTGGCGCAGCCATACAACCACGCACGCCAAAGCCCTCACCTGTTCTTTGTGGCGCAAGCGGCATACCCGTTTGTGTAAAAAGTTGAGTGAAGTCCCCTCACTCCCCACCGTAGCGAATGTAATCGGTCCACGTCCGTTCGATTTTTCGCAACGTTTCCGCCGCTTTTTGCAAATCATCCAGGGTCAAACCCGACCCTTCGATCGCACCGGCACTGGTGTCTTCCAAATCATGGACGCGTTGCACAACATCCAAGGCTTTGGGGGTCAAGCGCACGGTCACGGAACGGCGATCATGCTGGGAACGCTCTTGTTCCAAATATCCCATGTCAGTGAGTTTTTTGATGTTGTAGGACACGTTGGAGCCCTGATAATACCCGCGTTCGACCAAATCACGGATGGCAATTTGTTCCGTTCCGATGTTCGACAACAGCAAAGCTTGAACCGCGTTCAATTCCTTGACGCCCATACGCCCCAATTCGGAGCGCAACACGTCAAGAAAACGGCGGTGGAGCCGTTCGACCAAGCGGGTAAGTTCGAGATAATCTTTTTTCACGGAAAGGACGCCCCTTTATCTATAACTTTTGATGAAACTGAACCGGCTTTTCCCATCGGATATTCATTCCCGTTTTTGAGTTTAAATACAACAATCACACACGCAATCAAAACCGACTTCAAGAGCCAATCATTTTCCGTCATGCTCTGTTCATGAGCACCTCGATTCTTCCACAAAACGTTTCTCATACTGTGGCACGGGCTATTTTGGTCACCGCCGCATTGGTGGCGTTGGCGATCATCGTTATCCCCGTTTACGTCGGAAACGATGCACGCCCTTTGGGTGACGAATGGTTTGTCGGCGCCGACACGTATATGCGCATCGTGCGGGTTCAAGAATGGTGGCAAGGCGGTCAATGGTACGAAAGCGTGTCGGCGCGGTCCAACTGGCCCGTGGGGGAAACGCTGCATTGGACGCGCCCCTTGGACATCATGTTGATGGTGTTGGCAGCACCGTTTTGGCCGTTTCTTGGTTTTCACAAGGCTCTGTTCATATCCGGTGTCATCGTCAGTCCGGTGGCGGCGGTGCTGTCCATGTGGGCATTGGTGCGGGGCGTGCGGGGGCTGTTGGACCTGCGTGGTCAAGTCATCTTGCTGGTGCTGTTTGCCGTCCAGCCCATCACGCGATTTTATTTTCTGGCGGCACGGCCTGATCATCATTCTTTGATTTTGCTGGCATTCACCGTCACCTTGGCGTTGCTGCTGCACCATGCCCATAGTCCGAACACCCGCCCCCACGCCCCCGCCTGGGCTGGCGCGGTGACGGCGTTCGGCATTTGGGTCAGCGTCGAATCGCTGACCACCGAACTGTTCGCTTTGACGGCGCTGGGTTTGCCATGGTTGATCACGGGCAATGTGCAGTGGTTGGCCGCATTGCGACGATTCACGTTTGCCGGTGCTTTGGCTTTGGCGGCCATGTTGGTCATCGAACATCCACCCGGCGCTTGGCTGACGTCTGAGGAATATGATCGACTGTCGAGTGTGCATGTCGTTTTGTTGGCCTTGATCGCACTGGGCGTCGAAGCCATGTGGCGCACACGCGAACGTGTCGGCAGTCATTTGATGGGGCGCTTGATAACTGGGTTGGGCGCCAGCGCCGCCGCCGCCACCGTGATGGCGGCGTTGTTTCCCGACTTTTTCAAAGGCCCTTTCGGTGCGGCCATGGACCCACGTTTGGCAGATTTGTGGTTGGGCAAAATTCAAGAACTCCAACCGCTTTGGGGCACGGACTGGGACACGGTGATGGGTGCGGTTCACATTCTCGGCCCCACGGTGTGGCTGGTTGTGTGGGCCTGGATACGTCGACAAGAACGCCAAGCCGGGCAAGGAAACGCGGAAAAACCCAAGGCCAACTTTGACGAAACCACTTTGATTTTGATTTTGGTCGGCCTTCTGTACGTACCGTTGAGCTTGTTCCAAGTGCGTTGGGGGGCCTACTTGGGGGTCGGAGTGGCCGTGGCCTGGGCCGTGGTTTTGCAACGCCTTCTGGACTGGCGTGGTGGCCCCACGCTTACAGGCACCGGAACGCCTATTTTGCGCGTACCTGCATTTGTCGGCGTGGCGTTGCTGCATGTGTTCATCGGCGCCCTGCTTGCCATGATACGCCCCGATGTCCAACCCGACAAAACCACAGCCTGCAAATGGCGCGACCTTCAGCCCGTTTTGGTGTCCGAAGCTTTTGGCGGTGGACGCCCCCAAGTGATCTTGAGCCACATCCATCAAGGATCTGAAATTCTTTACCGCACGCCACACCGCGTGATCGGCACGCCGTATCATCGCAACACCAACGGTATTTTGGACAACTACACCGCACTGGCCACCACTGATGACACCGAAATGCGCGCGATTCTGGCGCGGCGCGGCGTTGATTTTATCGTCTTGTGCGCGGATTCGCCCGAAGAACGTCACTTCTTGAAAATCAAAGGTGAGACCATGACCCGGAGAATCGCCACACAAAACGCCCCTGTCTGGCTGCAAAAAATGCCCCTGCCAGCCGAACTGGAGGAGCATTTCCGTATTTTCCGGTTTCAACCCGACAAAACTTGAAACACTGGAATATGACAAGCATGACCCCATAGGCGATGTCGTTTCAAACTGCACGGGCCTCACACATACCTCATCACGGATTTGATCTTTTTGATCACAAAAACAACCATCCCAACCAATGCAAACGCAGCGACATAATCGTTGTATGGCAAGGGGTGAAACAAGTGTGCCCAACTCATCCATATGGCGATAAAGGTGCTCATATCATTTTGTCTTTCTTCAGACCGGCTAGGCTCCCACTTCCGGTATATGATGCAGTTTTTCCCACCTGAAGTCAGACTACGGCTTGGGGGGATCATTGGCAGTGATACGGGTCACAGGCATCAAATAAAATGATCTAATAGGTTAACAAAATAGCACAATCAATTGTTTTTAAAAAAATAAATTAACTTATTCCGCGCACTTTGTTCAACAATTCATCAAGTGTCATATCCACCTCAACCACGCCTTGAAGAGACATCTCGATCTGATCGCCTTCCAACACCCAGTTGTCGGTTTTCAGGCGCGCAATGGTGTTTTCACAAAACGATTTGTAGTTGGCGAGTGCGCGTCGGTCCCCCAATTCATGGGCCAAAATATCCAATGCCAATTGGTAAGGCCCACTGCCCACATAGCCCCATTCGTATCCCTCTTCACTCAAGGCCCGCAAATCCAAACGCAACTGCAACGGCACCCCGTCGACAGTGACGGTGGTCACTTCACCATTTCGCATTGCTTTGTACGTTGACACGTAGATCGGCTCCATTCTTATGTTGATTTTATATGACTTTAACATGAAATTTACGGAGCAGAGGGATGATAAGGACAGTCCCAATCGTTGTCGAACGAGGACCCTGTCCAGGAAGTTGCGGTTGTGTGGGAGTTTGCGGTGTTATACGCTGAAAGAAAAAGAACTTTTACCCATAATGGGCCACACAACAGACGGTTTGCCCTGGCCGTTCGTCATGTCGCTGATGAGGGGGGCTTTTTGAACGCTTCACAGTCGAAAATAATCACAAAAGATAGTGCGCTATTGCCCATGCACCCGTGGTGCTATCCGGGCCAAATGGCAACACCGTTTTTCGACACCATTGAACGCGGGGGCCATAGTTCGTCATGAGAGTTGTCATCATCGGCCTGATCTTTACTGCCGTGATCCTGGCTGGCGGCACGGCCTACATGCTTCGCAGTTACTTGAGTTCTCAAGAGGCGGAATTTGCCTCCAAAATTCCCAAGGCACCGACCTCCAGTGTCATGGTCGCCGCCGTGGACATGCCCACGGGCACCCCGCTCAACGCCAAAAACATCGAATGGCAACCCTGGCCCGAAGACGCCATTCAAGATGGCTTCTTGGTGAAAACACGTGACAACGACCCCTTGACCAAAATCACCAAAGACAAGCACGTGTCACGCCGCGCCTTCACCAAGGGCGAACCGATCGTCATGTCCAAATTGTACAAAAGTGATGATCCAGGATTCTTGCGCGGATCCCTCAGTCCTGGCATGCGCGCCGTCGCCGTGAAGTCCAATGCCGAAACATCGGCCAGCGGTTTCATTCTTCCCGGCGACCATGTCGATATCATGCTCACACACTCCATGGTGCGCCGTGCGATGGAACGCCAGGCATCCAACGATGGGACCGACATTGTGGCGCTGGAACACACCAGTGAAACCATCATGGAAAATCTGCGGGTTCTGGCCGTGGACCAAAAGGTCAGCGAATTTGAAGGCGGTGCCGTGGTGGCCAAAAACGTGTTGCTGGAAGTCACGCCCAAGCAGGCCGAAAAATTGAACACCGCAAAATCCATGGGCAAATTGTCCCTGATCTTGCGTTCCGCCGAAGAAGGCACGCCGCGCAACGGCCCCCTCTACACCACCGATGTTGAGGTTAGCCCAATTCTAAGCGCCATTGGTGGCATATCTTATGAGAGTGGCGGCGAGATGTCGCCACTGGACGATCCGGAACGTTCCGACGATGACGACATCTATACCCCCCCCAAACGGGTTTCGAAAAAAGCCGCGCCCCCACCCCAACAAACCGGTTTCACGTCCAGTGCCCCCCAAAAACGCCAGATCACGATTTACCGCGGTCCCGGCGCGGCTGGTGACAGCGGTTTTGCAGACACGGGTGATGAAACAAGTGCAGATGGGGAGCTTGTAGAATAATGAACAAATTCACCACGCTCATCGTCGGCACAACCGCCACAATCACCCTTTTGGCCGTCAGCGCATCCGCACAACAAGTGCCCGCACGCGGTGGCGCACTCATCGGTGCGCCCGTCCCGGCAGTCGTAAACGCCGCCCCCACCCAGGACAGATCCGATTGGGTGACAAGCGACGGCAGTGAATTGGTCCGGGTGCCATTGGACAAAGTTGTTTCCCTGCGTTTGCCCGGTGCCGTGCGCAACGTCATCATCGGCAATCCCGATGTGGCGGACATCATTTTGCCCGAAGATGGCAGCCAGATGCATGCCTACATCGTCGCCCGTGCCGTGGGCGCGACATCCATCGTGCTTGAAGACATCGATGGCAACGTCTTGTTCCAGGGTGATGTGCAGGTCGATGCGGACATTGCGGGCATACGCGCGGCGCTCAAAGAAACCTTGCCGGATGAAAAAATCACGGTCTCATCACATCGCAACAGTGTGTTTCTCAAAGGCTTTGTGCGTTCGGCAGTGGCCTCCAACACAGCCGTGAGTGTGGCCAGAAATTTTGTCACCCTGCCCATCGAAGTGGTCAACAATCTTGAAGTTTTGGGCAGCCAACAGGTCGTGATGCAGGTCCGGGTTGCGGAAATCAAACGCAGCACCTTAAAAGGGCTGGGTGTCGATCTGGGCATTGGCGACACGGTCGGGTTCAGCGGTTCCACAAGTTCATCATTGTTGCTTGGCGAAATCGGTCAAACGCAATACGGCTCAGCCGTATCGACAATCAGTCAAATTCCAGGCCTAACGTCGGTCACCATCCGCGCGTTGGAAGACCAAGGCTTCGCCAAAACCCTTGCGGAACCGACCCTGACCGCAGTTTCCGGTGAAACGGCATCTTTCTTGGCAGGTGGCTCGTTCCCGATGCCCACGGATTATGATTCGGTCGCCAACACCGTCACTTTCGCACAAACCCCGTTTGGCGTTGCCTTGAACTTTACGCCCATCGTGCTCAACAAAGGGCGTATCAGCCTGCGCGTCAAAACCACGGTGAGCGACCGTGACGACACCGTCGCCGTGACCACAACGTTCGGCACCATTCCCGGATTGACGGAAAAAACCACCGAAACGACTGTTGAACTGCCCAGTGGTGGGTCCCTTTTGATGTCCGGACTGATCCAAACCGACATGTTGAATTATGTTGAGGGAATTCCCGGCTTGAAGGACATTCCGATCCTGGGGGCATTGTTTCGCAGTGAAGGCTTCAAGAACGAAGAAACCGAACTTGTTGTCTTGATCACGGCATATCTGGCCCGACCGACATCCAATTCCCAAGTGCTGGCGATGCCGACAGATGGGTTTTCGCCGGCCGGCGATCTCGACTTCTTCCTTCTCGGTCGTTTGCATAAGCTGTACGCCTTAGAGGAACTGCCCCCTTACGCAACGCCGTTGGTCGGCCCCTATGGCTACATTATGGAGTAATGGAGCATGACGATTTCTGCACAGAAACATTCGACAGCTCTCAAAACCGCTTTGTTGGCGTGTATGCTCGGTCTCGTAGCAGGGTGCGGCACACAACCCGATACCGCCCAAAAGAATGACACACGCCTGCAACACCCCGTTCAAGTCACCCCTGAACAGGTGTCTGTAAGCATCGACATTCCAGTTGAAGGCACAGCACTGTCTATGGAAGATCAACGTCGCATGCGCAATTTCATCCGCGACTTTGTTGGTCGGGGCCGCAGCGCGGTCACCGTGGAAAGTCGCCTTGGCATACGCGCCCGCCAGGTTCTTGAAAACCAAGGCCTCCGCGCAAACGAAATCATCGTCGTTCCGGATGCCACCGTCAAAGCCCCAGCTGCAATTTTGACCTTCACCGCCAACACCGTCGTGGTGCCTGAATGTGGGGATTGGAGCGACAACTCAAGCTTCCGCCCTGCCAACAATCCTCATCCCAATTTTGGATGCTCCAACCGCCGCAATCTTGGACTGACTGTTGCCGACCCTGGGGACTTGATTGAAGCTCAACCTCTTTCCGGGCGCGGCGCGGCGCGGCGCGATACGGTTTTGGACGCTTACAATGCGGGCGACCCCATCGGGCCGCTTGCACCGTCAATCGATACGCAAGCCGTTTCGGGAGCATCGGAATGATGTTTGCGAAAAACATAAATTGGCTTATGGGGAGGGACGCTTGATTCTCCGAATTAACATTGGCGCTTTTGTATTGTCCGATACCGTGCGTGACGCGGTGCAATCGTTGGGCGAGGACCGTTTGTTTTTGCGTTCAAGCGTTTCCGTTCAAGACGGTGGCATGACAAGTGCGCTCGACTTTCTGTCCCAACGTTCAACCCCGGAACTGTTGATCGTTGAATCCACCGCCAAAGATGAAGCCTTTTTTGAAGAGTTGAACGGCCTTGCCGACGTCTGTCAGCCCGGCACCCGGGTGATCATCGTCGGTGCTGAAAACGACATCAATTTGTTCAAAACATTGATCGATCAAGGCATCAGCCAATATTTTTTGGAAACGGTAACGCCGGACGAATTGAAAACCGCCATCGTCGATGCCTTTGCCGACAAATCCTTAAACGCCAAAAGCCGCACCATTGCGTTCACAGGATTGCGCGGCGGTGTGGGCAGCTCTGTTTTGGCGCACAATGTGGCGTCTGAACTTGCCAATCTGTATGACGAAGATGTCATCATTGTCGACTTGGATATCCCGTTCGGCACAGCGGCCCTCAGCTACAACCTTCAACCCAGCCAAACCATTGCCGATGCCATCGCCCAGGCCGGAAGCATCGATGAAACGATGCTGATCCGATATCTGGAAAACGGTGGCAAAAACGTCTCGTTGCTGTGTGCGCCGGGCAACCTCAACAGCGGCATAGAAATCACACCTCAGGCACTGGAAACCGTTCTGAACATCGTCAAGCAGATGGCCAGTTACATCGTGCTGGACATTCCACACATGTGGACGGCCTGGGTCCAAGATATGGTGGTGGACGCCGATGACACGGTCATCGTCGGCGCACCGGATCTCTACAATTTGCGCGATGGTAAAAACCTGGTTGAATTCCTGTCCCCCAATCGCGGGGTGGAAGCCCCCACCCGCTTGGTTCTCAACAAAGTCGGGGAATTGAAAAAAGGGGAGCTCACAGGCAAAGACTTTAAGGACGTCCTGGGCATGGATCCGGCCTTAACAATTCCTTTCGACAGCGACGCATTCACATCTGCCATGAACAACGGTGAAATGCTGCGCAAGGTGGCCAAAAAATCCGCTGCCACGGAAAATGTCGAAATTCTGGCGAAGATGGTCAGCGGCAAAGAAAGCGCCACGCGCCTGGCCAAGGCAAGCGGTGGCGGACTTTTGGGTTCACTCTTCAAGAAATGAACCCAAATACAGTACAATAAACCTTTATCCATTCAGCCCTCTTGCTCAACAGGGGCGTAAAACAGAAGAAAGACGCACACAACAGAAATGTTTGGACGACGCGGAACAGCCGGGCCAGGATCGCCAGCGCCGAAAACTTTCGGAAGCGATGATGCAAACGCGCCTCAAAAACCGACCCCGACACCATCACCTGAAAAACCACTAGAAGCTGAACAAAAAACTGATGCGGCCGCACCTGTCCCCGCCCCCAAACCAACACCGAAAGCGGCACCCAAAAAAGCCCCATCCGCACCACAACCAACCAGCAAGGCCAACGCACCGTTAAGCGCGGAAGCCAAAGAAAAACTCGACGAGGTCAAGGTCAACGTCTTCAACGACTTGATGGAAGCCGTCGACCT
>Ga0070729_10003818_pt1 | contig 17014 bp, 14 predicted proteins | sample tdDd472_FD_66725 | JGI IMG/M metagenome (GOLD analysis project Ga0070729, IMG submission 66725) | Marine sediment microbial communities from the Atlantic coast under amendment with organic carbon and nitrate - tdDd47.2 | ecosystem: Environmental > Aquatic > Marine > Coastal > Sediment | place... | reverse complement strand
CCGGCGGGACGTCGGGATCTGTCTGGGCACTGCCCGGTATCGGGAACAGCCACGCGAGGGTGGTCAGCACGCTGATTGCCAGGAGATGTCGGCCGGAATGCCGCAAAGACTCAGTCCTTCTGGAGTGCCGGCCGCCCCGAGTCCGGGGACGGTCCAGCGGGAGCCGGTACACAAACCCGCAGGTTCGTATCCAGGATCTCGATCGTGTGTCGGCCCGCGGACAGGGTGCCCGCTTCGCCGTCCCGGTGGTAGGACACCGGTTCGGCGCACTGTATCTCGATTCGCCGGCAGCGGAATCGCGTGATGGCCTCGTGCTCGATGCTCTCGCCCCGGGCCGCGGCCGGCAATAGTTTCAAACCCGTCACCGCCCCCACTGGACGCACCAGACAGGCGTCCATCAGGCCGTCGCCGGGTTCGGCGGCCGGCGCCAGTCGAAACCCGCCTCCGGTCGACGGACCGTTGCAGATCTCCGCCAGCAGGAACCGTTGCAGAGGCAATTCGCCAAACTCCGGAGCATCGCTGGTCCAGGTAACCAGCTGCCCGCGATAACCCAACAGCACGCCGATGGAGGCCAGTACGTAGCGACCGCCGCCCAGCCATCGCCACAGAGTCGCCGCCCGATTGGAGATCAGCCCGCTGGCCAGCAGACCCACCGAGTTGATGAAGGGTTCCCCGTCCAGGGCACAGACATCGATGCGTTGCAGATGTCCACCCTCGATGGCGGACAGCCCCTCTTTCACCGTGGGACAACCGATGCCCTGGGCGAAATCGTTCCCGCTGCCCGATGGCAACACGCCCAGGGGGCAATCGGTTCCCATCAGGCCTCGAGCGGTTTCGTGGACGGTACCGTCTCCACCTACCGCCACGACCAGGTCGGTATCGCCTGCTGCTGCCGCAGCCAATTCCGTTGCGTGGGCCGGTCCCTCGGTCAGGCAGACCCGGACATCCCAGCCGCGGTCCCGCAGCAACTCGGCGGCGTCGGAATCTCCCAAGCGGCCTCGGTCCGTGCCGGCATAAGGGTTGGCGATGACGACGGCACGCTTCATCGGAGTCCTTGGGTCAGGTCGATGCTGGGCATCGGTCGTTGGGAACAAAAAAATTGGCGGGAATGTGTGGGAATCGAACCCACCTCGGACGGTAAACGCGCCCGACAGAAGGATTTGAAGTCCCCGGCGGTCACCAGACCACACTCATTCCCGCCTGATACGAAACTGCGCAGGTCGGATCCGGATTCCAGGCCGGACCCACGCCCTCTCAGCTTTTCAAACCATAAGCCACCATGTCGACTTCCACCAGCACATCTTTGGGCAGGCCGGACACCTCGGCGATGGCCCGGGCAGGAGCCTCGCCGGGGAAAAATTCCTGGTAAACCTCATTGATCACTCCGAAATCCGCCAGGTCCCGTACGAAGAGCGTGACCTTCACCACATCCGCCAGGGTCAGGCCACCGGCAACGACAATGGCCTGGGCATTGGCCAGGGCCCGTCGCGCCTGCTGGGCGGCGGTGGTGCCGACCACCTCTCCTGTCGCAGGATTCAGTGGGATCTGTCCGGCGGTGAACAGGAATCCACCGGCGCAAACACCCTGGTTGTAAGGTCCAATAGCTGCCGGAGCCTGGTCGGTGCTGATGATCTTGTGTGACATCGAAGCTCCCTGCTTCCGGTCCTACTCGACCGTGACGGCCTTCGCCAGGTTACGGGGCTGATCCACATCCTCACCGCGAATGACGGCGATGTGATAGGCCAGCAACTGCAGCGGTACCACCGACAGCAATGGCGTCCAGATATTCATGGTCTGGGGAATGGTGATCACGTGGTCGCTCAACTGAGCGATCTCGGTGTCGCCTTCGGTGACGATGCTGATGATCTTGCCTTCCCGCGCCCTCACTTCCTGAACGTTGCCCATGATCTTTTCGTAGCTGCCGTCCTTGGTCGCGATGACCACTACCGGCATGTCCGGATCGATCAAGGCGATGGGACCGTGCTTCATCTCCGCTGCCGGATACCCCTCGGCGTGGATGTAGCTGATCTCCTTCAGCTTCAAGGCCCCTTCCAGCGCGATGGGAAAGTTCACGCCCCGTCCCAGGTACAGGCAATTCCGGTGGTTGGCATAGACCTGGGCGATACGGTGGATGGCGTCGGACTGGTCCAGCACCTTCTGCACCAGGTCCGGCAGCTTCTCCAGTTCCTGCAGCATCTGCGTGCCCCGGTCGGCACTCAGAGCATTGCGCCGGCCGAACAGGATGGTCATCAGGGCCAGAATGGTCACCTGGCTGGTGAAGGCCTTCGTCGACGCGACACCGATCTCGGGACCGGCGTGGATGTAGACTCCGCACTCGCTCTCACGGGCAATGGTCGAACCCACCACGTTGGTGATGCCCAGCACCTTGGCGCCCTTGCGTTTAGCCTCGCGCATGGCTTCCAGGGTATCGATGGTTTCGCCGCTCTGACTGATCACCAGGCACAGGGTACCAGGGTCGATGATCGGCGACCGGTAGCGGAATTCGGAGGCGTACTCCACCTCCACCGGAATGTGCGCGTACTCCTCCAGCAGGTACTCGCCCACCAGACCGGCATGCCAGGAAGTGCCGCAGGCCAGGATCACGATGCGCCGGATGTTGCGTAGCTCCCAGTCGTTGAGCTCGATGCCACCCAGCTTCACGTCCCCGGTCTCGGGCAGGATTCGACCTCGGAACGAATCGCGGATGGTCTGGGGCTGCTCGAAGATCTCCTTGAGCATGAAATGCTCGTAGCCACCCTTCTGGATCTGGCCCAGATCCCAGGTGATCTCCTGGATCTCCTTGGTGATCTCCTCGTTGTCGATGGTCGTGGTCGCGACTCCCTCGGGGGTCAGCGTGACCATCTCGCCGTCGTCCAGATAGATGACCTGCCGAGTGTGGCCCATGATCGCCGCCACGTCGCTGGCCAGGTAGTTGACGCCATCGCCAACTCCGACGACCAGCGGGCTGCCCTTGCGGGCGCCGACGATCAGTTCAGGATGATCGATATGGGTCACGGCAATGCCGAAGGCTCCCTCGACCACGTTCAGGGCCCGTTGCACCGCCTCGACCAGATCGTCCACGTAGAAATCATCAATGAGATGGGCCAGTACCTCGGAATCGGTATCGGATTCGAAGACGTGCCCCTTCTTGCCGAGCTGCACTTTCAGGGCGCCGAAGTTCTCGACGATTCCATTGTGGACCACTGCCGTGTTGCCCGCACGATGAGGGTGGGCGTTGATCTCGTTGGGAGCGCCGTGGGTGGCCCAGCGGGTGTGGGCGATTCCACAGGTGCCCTGCAGGAATTCCCAGTCCAGCCCCTCTTCCAGATTGCGGATCTTGCCTTTCCGCTTGACGATGTGCTGACCGTCGGAACCGATGATGGCGAGGCCGGCGCTGTCGTATCCCCGATATTCCAGACGCTTCAACCCCTCCAACAAGACCGACGCCGCGTCGGGTGTACCGGTCACACCTACGATTCCACACATGAAAGATCCCTCCCGTATCTTCTATAGCCATACCGGCCGGATGGACAACTGGGTTGCCCCGGCCCCGTTCATACCGTCGATTTGACCTTTTCTATCAGATCGCCCGCTGCGGCCTCGTCTTGAGCTTCGGCGATGATGCGCACCACCGGCTCGGTATTGGACGGCCGTACGTGTACCCAGGCCTCCTGCCCCACCCATTTCAAACCGTCGCGTCGATCCAGCTCACCCGGCCCCAGGGTCGCCAGTACCTGGGCCAGGGCCTCGCCCTCCGGCATCTCGTCACTGGGGACCTTGGTCTTGACCATGGCCACCGGCGGCAACTCGTCGGCCAGCTGAGCCAGCGATTGCCGGCTGCTGGCCACCGCCTGCAGGATCATGGCGATGCCCACCAGGGCGTCCCGGCCGGCGTGGATGGTCGGATAGATGACTCCGCCGTTGCCCTCGCCACCCAGAATACACTCTTCGGCGAGCATGGTTTCGACAACATTGGCCTCGCCCACCGGAGTACGCAGAACCCGGCAACCATGCCGGGCCGCGACCTTCTCCACCAGCCCCGTCGTCGACAGGTTCACGGCCACTGGACCGGGGGTCCTGGCCAACAGAAAATCCAGGGCCAGCACCAGCGTGATTTCTTCGCTCAGGGCGCGACCGTCACCATCGACCAGGGCCAGGCGATCCACATCGGGATCCACCGCGAAACCGAGGTCGGCGCCTCGGCTGCGAACCTCCGCACTGAGGTCCCCCAGGTGGGCCGGTGTCGGTTCGGGGTCATGGGGAAAGTTCCCGGACATCTCGCAATACAGCGGAGTGCAGCGCACGCCCAGGGATTCCAGCAGGCGGGGCACGATACTGCCACCTGCGCCTTCCACCGCATCGACCACCGCATGCAGATTGGCGCTGCGGATGCGGTCCACGTCCAGCCAGTCCACGGCACAGATGGCATCCAGGTGTTGTCGGTCCGCTCCCTGCAACGGGGTGACCTCGCCCAGCTTGTCCCAGGCGACGTGACCCGATGCCGCTTCGTAGTGGCGCCGAACTTCCCGATTCTGGGCGGCGGTCAGAAAAAGACCATCTCCCTGCAGGAACTTCAAGGCATTCCATTGCTGCGGATTGTGGCTGGCAGTGATGATGACTCCACCGGCGGCGTTGCTCTCCTGGACGGCGACTTCCGTGGTCGGTGTCGTGGCGATGCCGATGTCCCAGACATCGTGGCCGGTCGACGCCAGAGCCGCTGCAACCGCATCAAAGACCATGGGGCCGCTCGGACGCGTGTCCCGACCCACGACCACCGGACCCTCGGGCAGCCAAGCACCGTAGGCAGCCGCCCAGTGTGCCACTGTCACTGCATCGAGTCCATCACCGATGACACCCCTGATTCCCGATACACTCACACGCAGTGGCAAAATGGAACCCTCCCAGGCGGGCATCCCGCCCGAAGTTCAATGAATTGCGAAACATCCCACCCGATGCGGGCCCTACGGGATACTAACAGCGTCGCGGAAGGGTCACAAGACAGTAAAAAACCCAATGATTCGCCAGGACCAGGCGATGGATCGGGAAAAACCGGACTATTCGGTGGACGTGCTGTCGGAGCCGTCGAGGGCCGCCTCCAGGGTGCGCCAGGCCAGAGTCGCGCACTTGACCCGCATGGGGTATTCCTTCACCCCGGCGAACACGGCCAGCTTCCCCAGCCTGCCCACTTCCACCAGGTCATTCCCCTCGGTGAGCATGGCCAAGAAACGATCCTTCAGTTCCCGGACCTCGCTGAGCCGACGCCCCCGCAGCAACTCGGTGAGAATCGACGAGGATGCCGTGAAAATGGCGCAGCCACTACCCTGGAACGAGACGTCTTCGACGAGCTCGTCGTTGGTCCTGACGTACAGAGTCAGCTTGTCGCCACACAGGGGATTGTGCCCCTCGGCGCAGTGACAGTGCGAGCCATGTTCACAATCGGCCATGGGCCGGAAGTTGCGAGGATTTCGGCCATGATCAAGGATGAGATCCTGATACAGTTCACGGGTGTCGCTCATGCGCCGAAAAGCTCCTTGGTTTTCAAGATTGCGGCGACCAGGGCATCGATGTCCGCCCGGTCGTTGTACAGCCCCAGCGACGCACGGGTCGTTGCCGGCACCCCGTAGCGATCCATGACCGGCTGGGCACAATGGTGTCCGGCCCGCACGGCCACAGACTCACCATCGAGAATCGTCCCCACGTCGTGGGGATGCACGCCGTCGAGCACGAAGGAGAATACTCCGACCTTACGGCGCGCGGTGCCGATCATGCGGAGTCCCGGAATACTCTCCAGGACTTCCGTTCCATAAGCCAGCAGTTCCTTTTCGTGGGCTTCGATCGCCGCAAATCCGACCGACTCGACGTAGCGGATGGCCGCGGCCAATCCCACCGCACCGGCAATGTCCGGCGTTCCGGCCTCGAAGCGGGCCGGCGGCGGTGCGTAGGTGGTCTCTGCGAAGGTGACGGTGCGGATCATGTCGCCGCCTCCTTGATAGGGCGGCATGGCCTGCAGGTGCTCGGACTTCCCGTAAAAGGCGCCGATGCCCGTAGGACCGTACAACTTGTGCCCCGAGAACACATAGAAATCGCAGTCCAGATCCTGGACGTCCACCGGCACATGGGGCACGGCCTGGGCGCCGTCGACGATGACCGGGATGTCCCGCTCCCGAGCCAGACGAATGATCTCCCGGAGCGGATTGACGGTTCCGAGGGCATTGGAAACGTGGGCCACGGATATCGCCCGGGTCCGCGGTGTCATCAGTTGCGTGAAGGCCTCCAGGTCCAGCTCTCCGGCATCTGAGATCGGCGCTACTTTGAGTACGGCGCCGGTGGTCTCGCACAGGAGTTGCCAGGGCACGATGTTCGAGTGGTGCTCCATCCAGGTGATCAGAATCTCGTCTCCGGCCTTCAAACGGGGGCGCACGAAACTCTGGGCCAGCAGGTTGATCGCCTCGGTCGTGCCACGTGCAAACACGATCTCCTCGGCCCTGGCGGCGCCCACGAAGCGGGCCACGTCCTTGCGGGCCTGCTCGTACTGGGCGGTGGCCTCGGCACTCAGTCGATAGATGCCGCGATGGATATTTGCGTAACCGCGGGAGTAGAAATCCTGCAAGGCGTCCAGAACCGGTTGCGGTTTCTGGGAGCTGGCGGCACTGTCCAGGTAGACCAGTGGGCGTCCCCGCTCCGGATGGGCGAACAGGGGAAAGTCGGCCCGCAGACTGCCCGCCAGCAGGCGCTGTCCGCGATTCGCCTCGCCAGCCTCGGCGGCGCTGACGCCCGCGATGCCAAGCTGGGGTCGGTTCATGAGAGTGCCTCGATCAACTCGCCCCGGGGCAAACGACGCAGTAACTCGTCGGACAAGAGCTCTCGCAACGCCGGTGGCTCCAGATCCTCCAGCAACTCGGCAGCGAAGGCGTGAGTCAGGATCGCCCGGGCCGCCTCGGGATCAAAACCACGGGCCCGCAGGTAGAACAGCTGCTCCTCCGCGATCTGGCCGGTGGTCGAACCGTGAGTACACTGGACCTGGTCGTTGTAGATCTCCAGGCGAGGGATGCTGTTGGCCGTCGCGTCGTCCGAAAGCAGCAGATTGCGATTGGTCTGGCGGGCGTCGGTGCCGCTGGCTCCCGGCGCCACCCGGATCTGTCCATCGAACACGCCGCGGGACCGGTCGCCCAGGATGCCCTTGTAGAGCGTCGAGGTGTTACAGTCGCAGGCCTGGTGGTCGATTCGCGTCCGCAGGTCGCGGCGCTGGCTTCCGGATCCGAGGTACAGGGCACCCAGATCGCAGTGGGCCTCGGCCCCGGCCAGGGCCACATGCAGTTCGCGGCGAGCCATCTCGCTACCAAGTATGAATTCCCGGGAACGGTACACGCTGGCGGCGTCCTGCCGTACATGGGTACTGCCCACGTGCCAGCTCCGGTCACCCTCGCGTAAAAGCTTCAGATGGTTCACCGTCGCAGTTCCGGCGCAGATCACTTCCGTGAGCGGATTGGTCAGCAGAGGCTCGTCGGCCACCGACACGTAGTTTTCCAGCACCGTCACTTCACTACCGGACTCCGCCACGATCAGAGTTCGCGGCGACACCATGTGACCATGGGCAGCCGGAGTCGTCACAAAGAGGAGCTCCAACGGTCCGTCCAGTCTGGCGCCGGCCGCCATGCGCACTGCCACCCCGTCGCGCCAGAACGCGGTGTTGAGAGCCGCAAACGCCGCATCCTCGGTCTGGGCGACTGCACCCAGTTCCGCGGGACATTCGCCACCCGTCAGAGGTGTCAATTCGAGTCCTGCAGGCAACTCACCCAGGGCCGATTGCTGCGGACGATAGATTCCGTCGACGAAGACCAGTAGCGGAGCATCGCCCGCGAGAGCCCGCAGGGACGTCACTGCCTCCGCAGCGAGATCCCCCGCCTCGGCTCCCAGTGGCGTCATCCGCTGTAGTTCGGCGAGAGCCAGAACGTTGTACTTCCATTCCTCACGCTCGCGCCCCGGATAGCCGAGTGCGGCGAACCGTTCATAGGCGGCGGCACGCAGCGTGCGCAACGATTCTGGTTCAGCGGCGAAAAAGTCCGTCGCGTTGCCCAGCGCCGCCACGTGGGGCCGATCTTCTTTCAGGATCTTGTTGCTCATGGTTCCTTCCTCAGGCAGACAGCTGATCGGTTTCATCAACCCACGAGTAACCCTTGGCTTCCAGCTCCAGCGCCAGTTCCTTGCCGCCGGATTTGACGATGCGACCGCCGGCCAGGACGTGGACCCGGTCGGGCACGATGTAGTCCAACAGACGCTGGTAGTGAGTGATCACCAGGGTTGAGCGCTCCGGGCTGCGTAGCGCGGTGACACCCCGGGCCACGACCTTCAGGGCATCGATGTCCAGACCCGAGTCGGTCTCGTCGAGGATGGCCAGGATCGGCTCCAGCATCGACAGCTGAAAACCCTCGTTGCGCTTTTTCTCGCCGCCCGAGAAGCCCACGTTCAGGGAGCGGTTCATCAATTCCGGGTCCAGCTCGAAGAGTTCCATCTTCTCCCGGGCCAGCTCCATGAAGTCCATGGCATCCAGCTCCGACTGGCCCCGCTGCTTGCGCACCGCATTGACGGCCGCCCGCAGAAAGTAGGTGTTGCTGACTCCAGGGATCTCCACCGGATACTGGAAAGCCAGAAAGATGCCGGCCAGGGCCCGCTCTTCGGCGGGCAGCTCCAGCAGGTTCTGCCCTTGATACAGTACCTCGCCACTGGTGACCTCATAGGCTTCGTTGCCGGCCAGCACCTGGGAAAGCGTGCTCTTGCCCGAGCCGTTGGGGCCCATGATGGCGTGGATCTCTCCCGCCTTGATCTCAAGGTCGATCCCCTTGAGGATGGCTTTGCCTTCGACGTTGGCGTGCAGGTTCTTGATCTGCAACATGCTAGTCCTCTTCTCCTTGACCAGGGTTCGACAGCGGGGCTAGCCCACGCTGCCTTCGAGACTCACGCTCAATAGTTTCTGGGCTTCCACGGCGAACTCCATGGGCAGCTCCTGGAAGACTTCCTTGCAGAAGCCGTTGACGATCATCGATACCGCATCCTCGGTGCTGATACCCCGCTGGTTGCAGTAGAATATCTGGTCGTCCCCGATGCGCGTCGTGGTCGCTTCGTGCTCCACGGTGGCGGTGGCGTTGGACGATTCGATGTAGGGAAAGGTGTGGGCGCCGCAGTTGTCACCAAGCAACATGCTGTCACACTGGGTGAAGTTCCTCGCGTTGAGGGCGCCCTTGCCCATGCGGACGAGTCCGCGATACGTCTGGTCGCCGCGTCCAGCGGCGATGCCCTTGGAGATGATGGTGCTGCGGGTATTGCGCCCCAGATGCACCATCTTGGTGCCGGTATCGGCCTGCTGCAGATTATTGGTCAGGGCCACGGAATAAAACTCGCCGACCGAACCGTCGCCCTTCAGCACACAACTGGGATACTTCCAGGTGATCGCCGAACCCGTCTCCACCTGGGTCCAGGATACCTTGGCCCGATCACCGGCGCACAGGGCCCGCTTGGTCACAAAATTGTAGATACCGCCCTTGCCATCCTTGTCGCCCGGATACCAGTTCTGTACCGTGCTGTACTTCACCTCGGCATCGGTGTGGGCGTAGATCTCGACCACCGCCGCGTGTAACTGGTTCTCGTCGCGCATGGGCGCCGTGCAACCCTCGAGATAGCTCACATGGCTGCCCTCCTCCGCGACGATGAGAGTGCGCTCGAACTGGCCCGTCTGGGCCGCATTGATGCGGAAATAGGTGGACAGTTCCATGGGGCAACGCACGCCCTTGGGGATGAACACGAACGACCCATCGGTAAATACCGCCGAGTTGAGGGCCGCAAAGAAATTGTCGGTACGGGGCACGACCTTGCCCAGGTAGCGCTGGACCAGTTCCGGATGCTCATGAACCGCCTCCGAAAAGGACATGAACAGGACGCCGGCTTCGGCCAGCTTGTCCTTGAAGGTCGTGGCCACCGAGACACTATCGAAGACGGCGTCGACTGCCACACCGGACAGGCGCTTCTGCTCCGTGATGGGAATACCCAGCTTATCGTAGGTCTCCAGTAGCGTCGGATCCACTTCCTCGAGACTCTTGGGTTTGACGTCCTGCTTGGGCGCAGAATAATAGCTGATGGCCTGGTAATCGATGACTGGGTACTCGACCTTGGGCCAGGTAGGTTCTGCGAGGGTCAACCAGTGGCGATAGGCCTTCAGCCGCCAATCCAGCAACCACTGGGGTTCATCCTTCTTGGCCGAGATGAAGCGGATGACATCCTCGTTGAGCCCAGGCGGTACGGTCTCCGATTCGATGTCGGTGACAAAACCCCACTCGTACTCCTTGTCCGCCAGCTCCTGCAGCATCTGCTCTTCACTGCTGCGGGGATCGGAATTGACTTCACTCACTTTATTTCCTTGCTGTTGGCGATGATCTGTCATCTTCAGACGCCCTCCCTGCCACTGGCGGCCAGAGAGCCGGCCATTTCCTTCAGGCTGACGCCGGCCAGGGCGCCGGTGAAACGTTCGTTGATCCACTGCCAGTTGTCCCGCACCTCGCAGTTGGTCTGCATCTCGCAGGCACAGTCCTTGGCCGACGCGCATTCGGTCAGGGCGACCGGCCCCTCCAGGACATCCACGAGTTCCACCAATGAGATCTGGGCCGGATCACGGGACAGGTTGTAGCCACCCTGGATCCCCCTGTGGGACTCCAGCAAGCCCCCGTGCACCAGCAGTTTCAGCAGCTTGCGCACCGTTGGCAAAGGCAAGTCCATGTTGGCGGACAGGTCCCTGGCCGTGACCCGGCTGCGGGTTTCGTCCCGGGCCAGGCGACTCATCAAGGCGATGCCGTAGTCGGTGATTTTTGCCAGTTTGATCATCAGCGTCCCGCTGCCTCTCAGTATAGTATACCAATTTGGTACACATTTCGAAGTCAAGGTAGTATGGGCAATCTCGGGGCGCAAGGTAAAGTGTAGTTTATTTGTCCTTTTTTATTGGCCGCAAGCGGCGGGGCAGCGGAGGATTCGGATGAGGCGGGGAAACCCAAAAAAAACGACCTGCCGGGGGGAGGCAAGTCAGTGGGGCTTTGTGTGTTCTGGAGCTGGTGTGCGGACTCGAACCGCAGACCTGCTCATTACGAGTGAGCTGCTCTACCAGCTGAGCTACACCAGCCCCGGAAACAAAGAAGTGGTGCCTGGGGGCGGAGTCGAACCACCGACACCATGATTTTCAGTCATGTGCTCTACCAACTGAGCTACCCAGGCACTCTTCTACACCGGCTCAGAAGCCGGGGAAGGGAATAAAACACCGCAGGGAAAGGATTGTCAAGTTGCGGGGCGGATTTTTCGTTCCGGGACCCGCAGGCCCCGGTCGATCTACCCGGTGAGTTGACCGGTGAGTTCGTGGATCGCACCCACGACCTCATCGAGTTCAAAGGGCTTGTACATGCAGGTGTCGGCTCGCGACCAGGTTGAGATGAACTTCTCCCGATCCCGCGAATCCACCTTTCGAGCGGTCAACAGCATGATGGGAAAGCTCTTGGCTTCCGGATCGTTGTCCATCCACTCCTTGAGCATGCGACTGACCTCGTAGCCATTGCAGCCCGGCAGCATGACATCGAGGATCATGAAGTCCGGCGGTATCCGCTTGGCCTTCTCCAGGCCCTCGAGTCCATCGACGGCTGTAGCCACTTCGAATCCACGCCTGCCCAGGCTGTACTCCAGGGTTTCGAGGATATCCGGTTCATCATCGACCACGAGCACACGCAATTTGCGATCCATGTCACTGCCTCCGCAGTCAAGGCCCAAACGGCCTACCCAATTGATCCTGTTCAGGTTTTCGGTCGATTCCGTGCCGCTTTAACCTGAATTTCGCTTCCCAGCCCCCACAGTGCCCACTCAATCCCGGGGCAACGTGATCTTGACGGTGGTGCCCGTCCCCAGGCGACTGTCCAGTTCGATGCTCCCACCGTGGACCTCGACCAGTCGCCGGGTGATCGTCAAACCCAGACCCGCCCCCGGAACGGGGCCGCCCTGAGAATGGTCTCCACGATCGAACGGCTCGAAGATTCGTTCCCGATTCGCAGCGGGAATTCCGGGACCATTGTCGGCGACCACCAGTTCCAGACCAGGTGCCGCGTCACTGCCCATCTCGTTCATCGTGACGGCGATACGGTCTCCCCTGCGGCAGTACTTGAGGGCATTGCCGACAATGTTGTTGAGAATCTGCACGATCTTGTCGCCGTCCACCCGCGCCCGCAGTTTGGCCGGCAAACCCGTGGTGTCTATGCTCACCCCGGATGTGCGACTGCCGGCGACCAGAAGATCCATAGCTTCATGCAGGAGCAGGCCGAGGTCCACATCCTGACAGTTCAGGGCGAATCGCGCGGCATCGGCTCGGGAAGTGTCCAGAAGTTCATTCACCAGACGATCCAGGCGATCAATGTTTCGCGTGGTCATCTGTAGAAAACGTCGTTGATCATCGGTCAGGTCTCCGGCGTCGCCTCCCAGAACCAGACCCAGGCTGCTCTTCATCGAGGTCAAAGGCGTACGGAGTTCGTGGGCCAGGGTGCTGACGGTCTCCACCAGGTCGTCGGCACCAGCCGAGGCCTCGGTGTGGGGCCGCAGATACACGATGCGGCCACCGTCGTCGTCCAGCACCGGACTCAGGACCACCGCGAGCGCCAGTTGACCGCCGTTGCCAGGCCGTACGACATCGCTCGTTAAATCGCTGGCCAGCAACCGGAGCACCGATGCCCGCAGCCAGCGCTCCCGGGCCCGGTTGCTACCCTCGACGCACGTGGTCAGCAGTGCATCGCAGGCGGCATTCCAGCCGATCACACCCAAATCGTCGGCCAGGGCCAAGGCGGCCGGAACATCCCGCCACAGAGGCGCTGCGAGCCACTGAACGGCAACAGACCGCAAACGAGTACCTGGGGATACTTCACCGACCCACAATACCGAATCGCAGACTTCGGCGGTATCGATTCCCGGATTCAGGTATTCACGGAACTGGGTCGGCACATTTTTCCCCTGATCGAACCCGTTGCCACCGACGTCGCCCAACTGACATTGTCGAATAACAACTTAGGATCCCGCAGCGAGTCGACGCCGCTTATCAGGGAAAAAACTGCAAAGGGCGTGCCAGCGGGGCCGCTGGTCGCAGTGGGACGGGTCAGCGATTCAGCAGTTCCGCCAGGTACCGGCCGGTCGACGAGCCGGCGACTCCGGCAACCTCCTCAGGAGTACCTTGGGCCACGACCCGGCCGCCATGCCGGCCACCACCCGGGCCCAGATCGACGATCCAATCCGCCTGGCTGATGAGATCCAGATTGTGCTCGATGACCAGTACCGAGTGGTTCCTGTCCACGAGTTCGTGCAGGACCTTCGCCAGTGCTCGGACATCCTCGGCGTGGAGCCCGGTGGTGGGCTCATCCAGCAGGTAGAGGTTGTGCTTGCCCGATGGCATGGCGAGTTCGCGAGCCACCTTGAGGCGCTGGCTCTCGCCACCGGAAAGGGTCGGAGCCGGCTGTCCCAGGGTCAGGTAGCTCAGCCCCACTTTTTTGAGCAACCAGAGGCGTTGACTGATGGCCGATATGTCACCGAAGAACCCCAGGGCCTCCTCCACTGTCAGATCCAGAACCTGGGCGATGTTCAATCCCTTGTACCGGATCTCCAGCGTACTGCCATTGAAGCGCTGGCCGCGGCAGTCCTCACAAGGCACCGTGATGTCGGCCATGAACTGCATCTCCACCCGATGGTAACCCATGCCCTGGCAGGTCGAGCAGCGACCACCGGCGGTATTGAAACTGAATCGACCCGGCGGATAACCCCGAGCCAGGGACTCCTTGGCATTGGCGAACAGATCGCGGATGGGAGCCAACACCTGCAGGTAGGTGGCCGGATTCGAGCGGCTGGTCTTGCCGATGGGAGTCTGGTCGACCCGGATCACCTTGCCGACCCCGTGGCCGCCCTGGATGGTTCCGAAGGGAAAAGCCCGACCGCTACCGCCGGCCACCCTTGCGGTCAGACCGTCGTTGAGACAACCGTTCATCAGGCTGCTTTTTCCCGATCCCGAGACACCGGTCAAAGCCACGAACCGGCGCAGGGGAATCTTGACGTCCACGTTGCGCAGATTGTTCAGACGAGCGCTCTTGACGATCAGGAAGCGGTCGGCCGGTTCCCTGCGGGCAGCGGCCGGCCGGCCGGCCACCTCGCCTCGCAGGTATCGCGCCGTCAAGGTGTCCTCGTCCGCCAGCAGTTCCCGGAGGGGCCCCTGGAAAACAACGCCACCACCGTGGCGACCGGCTCCCGGCCCCATCTCCACGAAGTACTCGGCTGCCTTGAGCACAGCCAGATCGTGTTCGACGACCACCACGGTATTTCCCGCCGACACCAGGTCCCGCAGGGTGGCAATCAGGCGATCCACATCGGCGGCATGGAGCCCGCAGGTGGGTTCATCCAGGACATAGAGCGTATCGACCAGCCGGGCGCCCAGGGCGTTTGCCAGATGAATGCGCTGAGCCTCTCCCCCCGAGAGTGTCCTGGTCAAGCGGTCCAGGGTCAGATAGCCGAGTCCCACCCTGTCCAGGAAGCGCAGGCGGTGCAGAACCTCGTCGCGGACCTCGGCTGCCACCGCGGCAGCTGCTTTGGTCAGGCGTACGTTCTCCAGTTTGGCGAGGGCCTCTTCCACCGAGAGGCGGCCGATCAGACCCAGGTCCATGCCGTGGACCAGAACAGCCAGTGCCTCGGGCCTCAATCGGCTCCCTCCGCAGGCCCTACACAAAGTGTCCCCCATGAATCGCCGGGTAAAAAAACGATGGTGCCCCTTCTTCATCTCGGTGCGCATCTTTTCCAGAAAGGGAATCGCCCCGGGATACCCCTTGTCCGCTCCTTCGAACACCAGCTTGCGATGCTTCGTCGTGAGCTTCGCAAAGGGGATGTCCGTGGGAATCTTCCTGCGCCCACAGAAGCGCAGCAACGCCGTGAACTCCCGACCGAAGCTCTCTGTGCTCCAGGGTTTGACGGCCCCCTCCCGCAGACTCAGTTCCGGATCCGGGATGATCTTGTCTTCGTCGAATTCCAGTCGATTGCCGAAACCGTTGCAGGCCGGGCAGGCTCCCTCGGGGGAATTGAACGAGAACAGACGCGGCGACGGCTCGGGGAACACACGATCACAGCCGTTGCAACGCAGGTCGCTGGAATATTCATGGCGCTGAGACCCTTCCCGATCGGAGACCACGACCCATCCGCCGGACTGTCCCAAGGCCAGTTCCACCGCCTCGATGAACCGGGATCGTACCGGCGGCCCCAGCTTCAGTCGATCGACGACCACGTCCACCTTGTCGGAGGGTTCTGGGTCGCCGATTTCCGACTCTCGCAACTCGTCCAGGCGCACCGTCCGTCCATTGAAGGCGACACGCTGGAAGCCCTGGGCCAGCAACGGCTCCCACCAGCCTGTGGCCGCGCCGGTTTCAGCAAAGGACAGCGGGTAACAGACCTGAACCGGTTCGCCCGCCGGAAACAGTTTACGAATCTGGCGCCAGACCGACTCCGGCGTTTCGCGAGTGACTGTCTCGCTACACCCGGGGCAAACCACCTTGCCCGCCCGCGCCCACAGAACCCGCAGGTAGTCGTTGATCTCGGTCACGGTCCCGACAGTGCTGCGACCGCTGGTCACCGCGTTCCGTTGCTCGATGGCAATGGCCGGACTCACACCGTCTATCCAGTCCACGTCGGGTTTGGGCAGCCTGGCCAGGAACTGGCGGGCGTAGGTGGACAGCGATTCGACGTAGCATCTCTGGCCTTCGGCGTAGAGGGTATCGAAGACCAACGACGACTTTCCCGAGCCCGACAATCCGGACACCGCAGTCAGATGCCCCCGGGGGAAATCGATGTCGATATTCTGCAGGTTGTGCTGGCGCGCGCCCTTGATGCGGATCCATTCGGTCAAGGTCCACCTCGTGTCTGGCCGGTAGGAGATTCAAGCAATGATCAGCCGCACAGGATAACAGAGGTTTTCGCACGGGCAAAAGTGAATTAATTTGGGCGAGCCCTTCGCCCACCGGACAGTGGCCCGATCCGGACCCTGCACCGGCCCAGCACCCAGGAAAGGACCGCCATGCCCGGCCACTTCGAAGAACTGCTCGCAACCATTGAAACCCTGCGCGCCCCCGGGGGCTGTCCTTGGGACCGCAAACAGACCCTGCCGGACGCCGCCCGGTATCTGCTGGAGGAAGCCGGCGAGCTGCTGGATGCCACCCTGGCCGGTGACCTGGAAGGCTCGCGGGAGGAGCTCGCGGACCTGCTTTTCATGACCAGCTTCTGCTGCCGGATCCTGAGTGAGACGGCCCCGGTAACCATGCACGACATCGCCCGGGACGGAAACGCCAAGCTCATACGACGCCACCCCCACGTCTTCGGTGATTCCTCGGCGAGGGACACCGCCGAGAGCCAGGCCCGCTGGAATGCCATCAAGGCCGAGGAGAAACGGGCGCGCGGATTGGATCCGGACCAGGATTCGGTATTGAAGGACCTGCCGTCCAGTTCGGCCCCTTTACGCCAAGCCTACGGCTATCAGGACAATGCGGCGGACGCCGGCTTCGATTGGCCGGAGATCGGCGGGGTCTGGGCGAAACTGCGGGAAGAGATCGCCGAACTCGAAGAGGCCACCGAATCCGGCGTGCCCACGGCTATCGAGCACGAAATCGGTGATCTGCTATTCTCGGTGGTCAACCTCGCCCGCTGGCTGCAGGTTCAACCGGACGTGGCCCTGCGTCGGGCCAACGTACGCTTTCGCGAGCGATTCCACCTCGTGGAGCAGGATTTCGCTACCCGTCAGGCACCCCTGAACGAAGCTTCCCTGGACGAACTCGAGGCATCGTGGCAGTCAGCCAAACGCCGCCTCGCCAAGGAAACCTGACCGCGATCACTCGGGACAGCCGTCGTCATCGGTGTCTCCGTCATAGTCCTCGGGCTCGTCGGGGCATTCGTCCTGCTCGTCGGGAATCCCGTCCAGATCGTT
>Ga0070729_10003816_pt1 | contig 17014 bp, 13 predicted proteins | sample tdDd472_FD_66725 | JGI IMG/M metagenome (GOLD analysis project Ga0070729, IMG submission 66725) | Marine sediment microbial communities from the Atlantic coast under amendment with organic carbon and nitrate - tdDd47.2 | ecosystem: Environmental > Aquatic > Marine > Coastal > Sediment | place... | reverse complement strand
TGACCCGTGAATCCTCGAGGGTCGGCGGCGCCGGGATCTCGTGGGCCATTACCTTTATCAGGTGGTAGCCATAGGGTGTTTTGACAGGGTTGCCGACTTCGCCGACAATCTGGCTGAATGCCGCATCGGCGAATGCAGGATCTACGTCCTCGCGGCGAATCAGACCAAGTTTGCCGCCACCCGGAGCGCTGACGCAGGCGGAATGCCGCCGGGCGATTTCGGCAAAGTCCTCTTGCTCTGCCCGTGTCTTGAGTGACTTTGCGTGTTCGAGAGCTTTCTCCGGGGCGTCGGGGTCGACCGGAATCAGGATATGACTGGCCTGGACCCGCTCATGGTCGCGCAGCTGGTCCGGGTGGTCGGCAAAAAATCTTCTGATCTCGTCTTCGCCGGGCTCCTCCACCGCCACCAGTTTTCGCGTAGACATCTGATCAACTGTGACATCCTTGCGCACCATCCGCAGGAAAGAGGCTTCGTCCAGGCCGCGTTCTGTCAGGCGAGTCCAGAAATCTTTCGGGTTGCCCATCATGCGCAGGATCCTGGCTGTCTCTTCTTCAACAGACGCATCGTCGGCAACGAACCCTTCCGCCAATGCGGCCTGGAAAATCAATTCTCTGGCAATCAGGCGCTCAAGGGCCATAGCCCTTAACTCGGCCCGGGAGCCCGGCGGCACTTCATCGAGAGTGGCGTGAAAATTCTCCTGGGCAAGGCTCTGCATCGCCGCATTGAGGGCTTTGTCATCAATGGTCGCGCCGTTGATGGTCGCAATCAGTTGTTCCATCCTATGCTCCTGTTTCATCGGTCTCCAGAGCATTGGCCAGACGGCCAAATTCCTCCAGGGTCAGCGTCTCACCACGACGACGGGGATCGATATCGGTCATTCCAAAGGCACGGTCAACCTGTTCAGGCTCCCAGCCAGAACCCAGCAGGCTGTTGCGCAGGGTTTTGCGCCTCTGGGCGAAAGCGCCACGAACCAGCAACCTGTAACGCTCTTCATTGATCAGCTCAACTCGCGATTCAGTTAATGGCTCAAGGCAAAGCACGACGGAGTCGACCTTGGGCGGAGGATGAAAAGCCTTCGGCGGCACCTTGACGACCCTGTCAATCTGAAACCAGGTCTGCATCAGGACACTCAGGATGCCATATTCACGCGAGCCTTCTTGCGCAATCAAACGTTCTCCGACTTCCTTCTGGAACATCAGGATCAGCCGATGGAACAACTGACGATGCTCAAGTACGCGAAACAGAACCTGACTGGAGATATTGTATGGCAGGTTGGCGATCAGCTTGTAGGGAGGGTTGCGCAACAGGTCCGCCCAGACGATGCGCAGGATGTCGCCGACAACGACGTCGAGATTTTTATCGGCGCGCTCCTGTAAAGAGAATCCGAGGTCGCGATCGATCTCAACAGCCAGAACTGGCAGACCGGTCTCAAGGAGACGGTTAGTCAAGGCCCCGGCTCCCGGCCCGATCTCCAATATTCGGTCACCTTCCTGCAATTGCGCAGCAGTTATGATGCGATCCAGCACATGCTGATCACGCAGAAAGTTTTGACCGAAACGTTTTCTGGGACGATGGATATTCATAGGGACGAGGGACGAGGGACGAGGGACGTGAAAAAATCAATATCCAAAGACCGGAAGGCAACGCGAAGGTCGCAGGCCTGACGCCAATATTGGTGAGAAGTTGTATTTGACATTACTCGTCCCGCGTCCCGCGTTCCGCGTTCCGGTTTTTAAACTTCCGATGCCAGTGTCGGCGTGGCCAGCGTGGCACGCGCCAGCTCTTAACGATCGGCACCATGCGCAGAGTCACGAAATAAGACAGTGAGCCTAGAATGATCCCGGCGATGAGACTGCCTATCCAAAGAGGGTACATGATATTCCAGCCGAGATCAGCGTAGGCGCTCCAGGTAAACTCGGTCGGAAGCGATGCCCGGGGCATGCCCAGCAGCAGGCGCCCCATCTCGTATTGGACCGCATAAATGACCGGCGCCGTCACCGGGTTGGTCACCCAGACACCGAGGATTGCCGCAAGGCGATTTTCCCGCAGCAGGTAGGCGAACAGCAGCGCAATTGCCATCTGAAAACCAAAGGTCGGTGTCATGCCGATAAAGATTCCGAGTGCAACACCCTTGGCAATTTCTTCCGGCAGGCCACGCAGGCGAACGAAACGCACCAGCAGCAACTTGGTTTGCCTGATGAATCCAACGCCACGCCACATCACTCAAATCGCTCCGTATCGGTTTGAATCTAGATTATACCAACCATGTCCAGTGGCCAACTCGATATGGCGTTCACCTTGTTGTCTGCATGCTGTCCATTTTCAAGGTAGTAATTCGCCGGGACACCAAGCATGGCAGCATTGTCACCGCAAAGAGAAGGGCTCGGGAAATAAATCCGGGAAGCCTGCTTTTCGGCCAGTTCCTGGAACCGCGATCGCAAGCCCGAGTTGCAGGCGACACCACCGGCAACCACGATTTGCTCCAGCCCTTCCTGCGCTGCGGCACGCAAAGTCTTTCGGGTCAGAACTTCAATTATCGCCTCCTGGAAACTGGCGGCGATATCAGCCTTGTGCTGATCATCTATCTCTCCATCAACCTTTTCAACATATTGCAGGACAGCGGTTTTGATGCCGCTGAAGCTGAAATCAAAGTTCGGTTTGTGCAGCATGGGCCGTGGAAAAACAATCGCGTCCGGGCTACCCTGTCCGGCCAGCTTGTCAATCAGGGCCCCGCCTGGGTAACCCAGACCGAGCAGTTTAGCGACCTTGTCAAAGGCCTCCCCGGCGGCATCGTCCAGCGTCTGGCCTATAATCCGATAGTGGCCGATGCCGTCAACCCGGTAGAGATGAGTATGCCCGCCGGAAACTGCCAGGGCCAGAAAGGGAAATTCGGGGGGATCTTCGAGAAACGGCGCCAGGATATGACCTTCCATGTGGTGCACGGCAGCCAGAGGAATATCAAGAGCCCAGGCCATGGCTTTGGCGGTTGAAAGCCCTACCAGAAGTGCCCCCACCAGGCCCGGACCACGGGTAACCCCGATGCCTTCAATTTCGGGGAGAACTACTCCGGCCTCTTCTAGCGCGGCGGAGATGACCACCGAGACGGCTTCGACGTGCTTACGTGACGCCAGTTCCGGAACAACGCCTCCATACCGGGCGTGGACATCCACCTGGGAAGCGACGATGTTCGAAAGCACTTTGCGGCCATCACGTATGACAGCCGCAGCAGTTTCATCACAGGAAGATTCAATACATAAAATCAGCATAAATAACGGGGACTGGGGACTGGGGGCTGGAGGCTGGAAAGTCAATATGCCGACCCCCAGCCCCCAGACCCTAGTCTCTGCCTCTACCCAGCCTCTGCCTTTAAAGGAGGTTGGCGGCCAACTCGGCCAGACAGGAACGCTCACCTTTGGTCAGGGTCACATGGCCGGCAATTTCCTCGCCTTTGAATTTTTCCACGACGTAGGTCAGTCCGTTGCTGGCGGAATCGATATAAGGGTTGTCAATCTGGTACGGATCCCCCGTAAGGATGATCTTCGTGCCTTCACCGGCACGGGTGATAATCGTCTTGATTTCATGGGGCGTCAGGTTCTGGGCTTCGTCAACGATCATGTACTGCTTCGGAATTGAACGACCACGGATATAGGTGAGGGCCTCGATTTCAAGCAGCCCGAGATCAACCAGCTCCTTGTAACCGCGCTTGCGCTTGCTACCCTCTTCGACGGCACCGAGTAGCAACTCGACATTATCGAATATCGGCTGCATCCAGGGAGACAGCTTCTCTTCGAGATCACCGGGCAGAAAGCCGAGGTCACGGCCGAGCGGGAAAACCGGGCGAGAGACCAACAGGCGGCTGTACTGGCCCTCGTCAGCCGATTTGTTCAGACCGGCGGCAATCGCCAACAGAGTCTTGCCGGTCCCTGCTTTGCCGACCAGGGTCACCAGCTGGACATCCTCATTAAGGAGCAGGTCAAACGCGAACTGCTGTTCGCGATTTCTGGGGTGGATCCCCCACAGACCTTCCTTGGGTGCGCGCAGGAGCGTTTCGGCCTGACGCAACGCCCGGTTGAACCGTGCCAGGGCTGTATGCGACGGGTTGGCAGCATCCATCAGGGTGAGGCACTGGTTGGCCAGGAATTCCTCTTCCAGTGGGATGAAGCCCTGGCTGTAGAAAAGATCGATATCATCGCGGGAGAGCAGGACCTCGGCGGTCCCGGAATAAAGCTCATCCAGGGAGACCTTGTCTGACTCGTAATCCTGGGCGGTCAGGCCGATAACATCTGCCTTAATCCGCAGGTTTGTGTCCTTGGTGACTAAAATCACCGACTCGTCGGAACGGCTTCTGATATCCAGTGCAACAGCAAGAATGCGATTATCACCACGATCTGAACGCAGCTCGGGCGGCAAACTATTTAATTGCTCTTCGGTATAGAGATCAACTCGTAAATGGCCGCCGTTTTCCAGTTCAACGCCTTCGACCAGTTTTGCCTTGGCACGCAGACCGTCTATGATGCGGGAGAACTGGCGAGCATTTCGGCCGGTCTCGCTCAACTCCTTCTTGAACCGATCTAATTCCTCGACCACTGTCATCGGAATGACCAGGTTGTTGTCGTCGAAACGGTAAATGGCCTGGGGGTCGTGCAGCAAAACGTTGGTGTCGAGAACAAAGGTTTTACTCATTATCGTCGACTTTCTCCGAAAGAAGGTTTAGTGATCGTAGCCCAGCAGTTGCACACACGCCAACGCCCTGAACCTTTGACCTCAGCGATGGCTATTTCTCCCCGCCCCGATTTCGCGGATCGCCTTGAGTGTTTTCTCAATATCTTCAACGGTGTTGAAAAGCCCGGGACTGAGTCGCACGGTTCCTTCTGGACGCGTCCCGATGCTGCCGTGAGCCTCAGGGGCGCAGTGCAAACCGGTTCGACAACAGATACCATATTCACGGTCCAAGCGAAAGCCCAGCATTGACGGATCGACATTTTTAATATTGAAGGAGAAGGCTCCACCGTGCAACTTCGTGCCAAGCGGGCCATAGAGTGTCACAGCTTCAATTTCCTGCAGGCCCTCGATCAGCATGCCAACGAGTTTCTGTTCATGTGCGCGGACATGGGCGAGGCCTACCGACTCGAGAAATTCCAGCCCTGCCTTCAGCCCCGCCAGTCCGACAGTATTCAGAGTACCGCTCTCCAGACGTTCCGGCATTTCTTCCGGTTGGGTTGTTGACTGTGAGAAATTGCCGGTGCCGCCATACAGCAGTGGCCGCAAAACAAGACCGGGACGGACAAACAGGAAGCCCGTGCCGGTGGGTCCGAGCAGGGACTTGTGACCGGGAACGGCCAGCAGATCAATCGCCATCTTCCTGGCGTCAATGGTAAAGACACCGGCACTCTGGGCGGCATCGACCATAAACAGGATACCCTGTTCACGACACCAAGGGCCGATATCCTCGATCGGCTGAAGGGTACCGGTCACGTTCGAACAATGATTCATCACCAACATGCGCGTACCGGGCAGACAGGCTTCCCGAATCGCAGCAGGATCAACCCAGCCATCGGAATCCGCCATGACCCGTACAACATTTACCCCCTTGTTTCTGAGCGCCTGCAAGGGTCGTACGACTGCATTATGCTCCATCGATGTTGTGACGACCCGGTCACCGGGGCTGAGAGCGCCGAACAAGCCGAGATTGATCGCCTCGGTGGCATTGGCGGTAAACGCGATCCGGCTAGCATCATCGATACCGAAAAACCGTGCCACAGTCTCGCGGCATTCCATGACCATGCGCCCGGCCTGCAGCGAGAGCTGGTGACCGCCACGTCCCGGATTGGCAGCATTCAGCCGCAGCGTCGCTTCTACGGCTTCTATAACCGGTGAAGGTTTCGGAAATGATGTGGCAGCGTTATCGAGGTAAATTGACATATCAGAATGCACTCAGGGCTCATCTTTCATCAGCCGTTGGAATAGACCTGGTTCTTGCCCTCACCTCTGACCGTGGACATCAGGCCATCGACTACCTTCAGCAGGGAGATCGTATCGCTGCCATCATCAGGCCGGGCAGCAACACCGACGCTGACGGTCACCCCATGGGTCTTGGTTGTCTGGGTCAGAAAACGGGGAGACTCGGTTTCGACAAAAATCCTGATCCGTTCTGCAACCTTGGTTGCCTCACCCAGAGGAGTCTCCGGCAGAAGCGCGACGAACTCTTCGCCGCCGTAGCGGAAAACCATATCGCTGTCACGCAGCAGCTCGTGCAGCATATTGGCCAGTTCCTGGAGAACCGTATCACCGTTGGCATGGCCATAAGTGTCATTGAATTCCCTGAAGTTGTCCACGGCAAACATGATGATCGACAGGGCCTTGTCGTAGCGATTGGCCCGTGCCACCTCCTCGGCAAAAGCTTTATTGAACTGTCTCTGGTTATACAGCCCGGTCTGGCCATCGGTACAGGCCAGCTGCTGGGCCTGTTCGTGCAGGCGGGCATGATCAATGCTCATGGTTGCAAACGAGGTGAGAATCGACAGGAGCTCCAGCTTATCCGGGGTAAAGTTTCTGGGCTTGAAATCGTTAAGGTAAAGAATCCCGATCGTCCTCTTGTGGATTTTCAGTGGAACGGCTATCAGCGAGCGGATCCCCTCATCGATGGCCGGGGGATTATTAAAACAATCAGCAGTTGCCGTATCATTGATTGTGAAAAGCTCGCCGCGTTCAAGGATCTCGTTCGTCAATCCGCCTTTCTTGACCTTCCAGCGATCACGGGCAACGAACTTGTCACTGAGTCCGGCATGAGCACGCATGGCCAGCTGGCATGTATCCATGTCGTAAAGTGCGACCGTACCGGCAGGCATGTCCATGACTGACATGGCGCTGTGCAGGATGTTCAGCAGCACCTCGTCAAGATCAAGAGATGACACCACAATCTGTGCGACATCAAGGATGCCTCTGAAGCCGTTGACCTGCTCAATCAGGACCTCGTCATTAGTCATCTTTGGATCGTTCAAAACGCCCCTCCATATTTAGATAATGCTGCCCGGTGATCATGTTTCTTAATGATACTTGTCGCGACTAATTTTAACAAGCCACATGCATTCGCCGACCAGCTGAAATTATTATGCCGCCAGGAGGGATGAAGCAATATTTCAAAGCCCCATGTCTACAGGGTTGACACCACGACATCTTGTAGTTTAATTATTGACCAACACAATATAGTGCACTTCTGTTATTAATCAAATATAATCCATATTCCATTGCAGGAAGGTTCTCCCATGTCGGAAAACACACAGAATCCCACGCTATTGCTGTCTTCCAATGCCATAACCGTCCTTGAGCGCCGCTATCTACGTCGCAATGAAGAGGGAGAAGTCCTGGAAATTCCCCTGGATATGTTCAAGAGGGTTGCCGAGACCATCGCCTCGGCCGAAAAGAATTTCAAGACGGGACGTGTTCCGGCGGAACTCGCAAAAGAATTTCTACAGACAATGACCAATCTCGAGTTCATGCCAAATTCTCCCACTCTTATGAATGCCGGTCGCGAACTCGGCCAGCTCTCCGCCTGCTTCGTACTTCCGGTCGATGATTCGATGGAAGAGATTTTTGAATCGATCAAAAACACTGCCCTGATTCATAAAAGCGGTGGCGGTACAGGGTTCTCTTTCAGCCGCATCCGGCCAGCCAATGACGTGGTTCTGTCGACCAAGGGTATCTCCTCTGGCCCCCTCTCATTTATGAGCGTTTTCGACGCAGCAACCGAGACGATCAAGCAGGGTGGCACACGGCGTGGCGCCAACATGGGTATTCTGCGGGTTGATCATCCCGACATCATGGACTTCATCATGTGCAAGCGGGACCAAACCGTTCTGACCAACTTCAACATCTCCGTCGGGATGACCGAAGCCTTTATGGAGGCCGTTGAAAAGGACGCCGACTACGACATTGTCAACCCGCGCACCGGGGAAGTTGTTGGCCAGCGCTCGGCACGCAAGGTGTTCGACCGGATTGTCGATCTGGCATGGACTAATGGTGAGCCCGGCATCATCTTCCTTGACCGCCTTAATCGCGACAATCCTACCCCGCTGGTTGGTGAAATCGAGGCGACCAATCCCTGCGGTGAACAACCGCTGCTTCCCTACGAATCATGCAATCTGGGCTCCATCAACCTGGCCAGGATGGTGGCCGAAGATGGGCAAGTAAACTGGGACCGCCTGGCCGAAGTTGTTGACCTCGGCACCCGTTTTCTTGACAACGTTATCGAGGTCAACAAATACCCGATCGAGGAAATCGACGTAATGACCCGTGCCAACCGCAAGATCGGCCTGGGCATCATGGGATGGGCTGACCTGCTGATCCAGCTCGGCATCCCCTACAACAGCGAAGCCGCTATCGAACTCGGTGACCGGGTCATGAAATTCATCACTGACAAGTCACGCATGACATCTCAGGCCCTGGCCAGGGAACGCGGACCCTTCCCAAACTTTGAAGGCAGTATCTTTGACGGAGGCGAACCAGTCCGCAACGCCACCTGCACCACGATAGCCCCGACCGGTACGATTTCCATCATCAGCAACACCTCAAGCGGTATTGAGCCGCTGTTCGCCGTTTCCTACGTGCGCCAGGTGCTTGACAACGACGTGCTGGTCGAAGTCCACCCGCTCTTTGAAAAAATTGCCATAGAGCGCGGATTTTACTCCAAGGAACTAATGAAGAAGATTGCCGAACAGGGCACGATCCGGGATATGGACGAGGTCCCCGAAGACATCCGCGATATTTTCGTTACCTCGCACGACATCACACCCGAAAATCACATCCGCATGCAGGCAGCCTTCCAGAACCACACCGACAACGCCGTCTCCAAAACGGTCAACTTCTGTAACACGGCCACCCGTGACGACGTTGCCACGGTCTACCGCCTGGCCTACCAGAGTGGCTGCAAGGGAGTGACCATCTACCGTGACGGTTCACGCGACATGCAGGTCCTCTCGGTCGTGAAGGACTCTGCCAAGCCCGAGGACACGGTGCCGCACGAGACGGCGAAGAAACGCGTCAAGCGTGACCGGCCTCGCGCCCTGACCGGCAGCACCTACCAGATGCAGACCGGCTGCGGCCCACTTTACGTCACTATCAACGAAGACGGGGCCGGCGTGTTTGAGTTGTTTACCACTATGGGCAAGGCCGGCGGGTGTGCATCTTCCCAGTGCGAAGCAATCGGCCGCCTAGTTTCACTCGCCTGGCGCTCCGGAATTCAGGCCCGTCAGGCCGTCAAGCAGATGATCGGCATCACCTGCCACAAGCCAGCCGGCTTCGGCGATAACCGGATCACCTCGTGCGCCGATGCGGTCGCCAAGGCAATCCAGATACACATGGCCGACCACGAGGAAGCCGACCTGTCACATGCCAACAACGGTGGTGCCTGTCCGGATTGCGGAGGGCCCGTCGAACATGAAGGGGGATGTTGCGTTTGTCATGTCTGCGGGTTTTCGGAGTGTGCCTAAATAGTTTAAGCCTTGTTAACGGCCAACAGATAGCAATCTGTTGGCCGTTTTTCCATTAGTCCTGAATTCAAAAACAAAAACAGAACCTGCGGGTCGCGTCCCGCCTGATGCCATACTTTTGTCCGGCAACAAAAGTATGCAAAAGTGCCTGCTCTTAGCAGAGGGCTATGGACGCTCGCCAGGAGGATATGGTTTCCAGTGACGGCAGAGTAGACAGCCGGCCCTTTGCATTTGGGGGGCCTACCTGCTGTGCCATCAACATGGGGTGCTAGGACCGAGCTGATGATCTCTAGCACGAGGCTGATGTGGAAAGTGTAAGTTATTAATGATTGCGTATGGGGTTTTCCGCTGTTCCATCCCGTGTGCCGCCGCCGGAAGCGAATGGATTAAAGACGATCAGCAGAACGAACTGTCTGAGCGAAGCGAGTTTTCGTTCTGCCGGCTTTCATCTTTTCGCTTGCGGGAACCCTGCTACTCAGGGCAAGGCTTCGGGTGCCTTTTGTTTGCTTACTTTATTTGGGCAAGCAAATAAAGTAAGGCGGCTGGCGGGGCGCAACCCGCCGATTCTGTTTTTGCTTTTATGTCCTGATCATGAACCAAAAACATTAAAGCAAATAACTTCCCCATCCACGCAAAGTCTGATAAAAATATCTCGCACCACGATTACGTAAATTCAATGATTCAAAGGAGTCAATGATGATTGTTTTCAAAACCCGGCGCCAACTGCCGCTTGTCCTGATGATCACTTTTCTTTTCACCCTGACGACCCTTGCCAATGCAGCAACCCTGGGAGACCTGTTCGGCAAACAAGAGGTTGATGAAGCAGAGCGTGAAGAGACCATTGAGCGCATCCAGAGTATCCAGGAAAAACTTGAACTCCTGCAAGATAAACTACGAGCTCTCGAGCGCCGCAAGGCTGTAAAACAAGCTGCCCAGAAAGCTGAAGAAACAGAAGGGGTCATCTCTGCAACCCCGGTCCAGATCAACTGGACGCCGGTTGAAGAGACTACCACGGATCCGGGGGAGTTCGGGATGTACACCTACCTGCTTTTCAAGGGTGAGCTCTCGAACAACGCGGCAATCGGCATTCTTGAAGACTTTATTCTGACCATTGAGACTCTGCCGGAGAATGACATCCCGCCGGTCCTTGCAAACCGTTTCCTGGTGCCGGTGGAAAAGCCGCAGTCGCTGGTCAACCTCGGACGCCAGCCGTATGACTTCAAGCTGAACGAGACCTACCTCAAGCGTCTGGGAGTTCCGGGAGATCTGCCAAATGGCCCGATCCTCGTATCGATGAGGGAGCCGATTGATCCCTACGCTGATGACGATGTCCCACTCTACCTCGCGGTCAGTCTCGGTCACCAGACTCCCGAAAGGGCAGCTGAACTGGCCAGGACCTGGAATCAACAGGAAAGAGATCCGGTTGCCGATGCTGAGCATCCGGTCTCCAAGCTCTTCTGGCAGATAATCGACGGTGCCGGGCCAACCAAGGTCCAGCGTAACCAGCAGCGGATTACCGTCTCGCTGCCGAACGGATGAACAGCTGGGAAGATACCTGCCTCCGCTGCGGCCTCTGCTGTTTCGAAAAATCTGTCGACAAGAGCGGGCACTTCATAACGACCAGAATCCCCTGCCAACACCTGGACATTGTCAGCAGAGAGTGCCGTGTTTACCACAAACGCCTGGAGGTTGGCGAAGGGTGCGTCAAGTTGACGCCGCAGATAGTCAGCCGGGCAGACTGGCTGCCTGAGAGTTGCGCGTACCGCTATAACCCGGAACGCGTGGCGAAGGACGCGGAACGAGAAAAAACTTGAGCCAATACAACGTCAATAAGGCACAGATGGGCTGGTGCATCTACGACTGGGCCAACTCGGCATTTGCCACAGTCGTTCTGGCAGCGGTGCTGCCAGTCTACTTTGCCAACCTGGTCCCTGCTCAAGGGGCCGATGTTTTCTGGAGCTCCAAACCGGTCGCCGCAACAGCCCTTTGGGGCTATATCGTTTCATTCTCCATGGTTCTTGTGGCGATTACCGCGCCAGGCCTCGGCAACCTTGCCGACCGTAAAGGCTGGCGACGGCGGCTGCTGATCATCTTCTGCCTGCTTGGGTCTCTTGCCACCTGCGGGCTCTTTTTCGCCGGCCCCGGCCGTTACCTGCTGGCGGCGGCCCTGTTTATCCTGGGCAATATCGGCTTTGCTTCGGGCAACATCTTTTACAACGCCTACCTGCCCGACCTGGCACAGGGACATCAGGCAGACCGGCTCTCTGCACGCGGCTTTGCCCTGGGTTACATTGGTGGCGGCCTGATGCTGCTAATCGTCTTCCTGCTCATCCAGAAGCATACGATATTCGGCATCCCTGACAAAGGCATGGCCAGCCGAATCGGGTTTCTGCTGACCGGTGTCTGGTGGCTCGGGTTTGCGCTGCCTGCATTTACCAGGCTCAAGGGTGTTCCGGTCTCTGTCGGCGCTCAGCATGCGCTGCGCACACCAGCTGATTATCTCAGGGCTTTTGCCGATTTGCGTCAATATCGCCATCTCGGCCGCTTCCTGATTGCTTTTCTGCTCTACAACGACGGCATCCAGACAATCATCGCGGTCTCAGCGATTTTTGCCCGTGAAGAGTTGGGCTTGAGTACTGGTACGATCCTCGGTTGCTTCCTGATGATCCAGTTCGTCGCCATGCCCGGAGCATTACTCTTTGCGCGCTTGGCCGGACGCTTCAACACCAAGCGGGCGATCCTGGCAAGTCTTGTGCTGTTTACCGCAATCACCGTCTACGCTTCGATCATGCGTAGCGCCGTTGAATTCTGGATGCTCGGTTTCGCAGTCGCTATAGTCCTTGGCGGCAGTCAGGCGCTGAGTCGCTCACTCTTCTCGAGCCTGGTGCCGAAAAAGCGCAGTGCCGAGTTTTTCGGCTTCTACGCAATCAGCTCGAAGTTCGCCTCGATCTTCGGCCCCCTCACCTTCGCCGTGTTCATAGACATGACCGGTTCAAACCGCCTGGCAATTCTGGCTCTGGCGCTCTTTTTTGTGGTGGGCATTGCACTATTATTGGGAGTAGACGTTGAGAAAGGCAAGCTGCAGGCTGAGAGCTGACAACTACCCCTTGCGAATCCGCGGGTCGGCAATTGCGTAGCTGATATCAGCCAGCAGATTGCCGACCAGTGTCAACACCGCACCGATCACCAGGATTCCCATGATCAGGGGATAATCGCGCATCATGACACCATCATAAAAGAGCTTGCCCATACCGGGGATGGCGAAGATCGTTTCGAAGATCACACTGCCGCCGATCAGGCCGGGAACGGAAAGACCAAGGATGGTAATCACCGGCAGAAGTGCGTTGCGCAGGGCATGTTTATAGATGACGACCCTCTCCGAAAGGCCCTTGGCCCGGGCCGTCAGGATATAGTCCTGACGGATAACCTCCAGCATATTCGACCGCATGTAACGAGAAAACCCTGCCAGCCCGCCAAACGCAGAGATGAAAATCGGCAGGATCAGGTGTCGGGCCATGTCCCAGACCTGGCCCGCAGGGCTCAGGTAATCGTAGCCAATCGACTTTAGCCCTGAGACCGGTAATAACCCCAACCTGACACCGAAGTAATCCATCATCAACAATGCCAGCCAGAACGACGGCATGGCAAACCCGAGGAAGACAAAGACCGTTGTCCCCCGGTCGAAGATTGAATTTCTTCGCACCGCGGAGAGAATGCCGATCGGCACCGACACCGCCAGGATAACCACAATCGACAACACGTTGATCAGAATGGTAATCGGCATGCGTTCGCGGACCTTGACGAGAACCGGACGGTGATCCTGGGCGAACGACTCGCCGAAGTCCAGCGTGGCGACCTGCTTCAGCCAGAGCCCGTACTGTACATAGAGTGGCTTGTCGAGATTGTAGCGTTCGCGCAGCCGGTCACGCATCTCGACACTCGATTTAGGATTCAAGTCGGTCTGCATGTCAGTCGGCTCACCGGGCGCCAGATGAATGACCACGAAACTGATCAACGTGATCCCGATCAGCAGGGGGATCATCATAAGCAGGCGTTTGGCGAGATAAGTCAGCATAATCAGATGTGTTCGGTTAATGGTTTCGTAAAGCGTGATCGGTGATTGGTAAACCGTAACAAAAAAACCGTGACGAATAAACCGTGATGAGTGATTAGTGACCGGTGACCAGTGATCAGTGACCGGTGATCAGTGACCGGTGATCAGTGATCAGTGATCTGTAATCAGTGGCCAGCCTCGCTTCATACCAGCCTCCAGTCCCAAGTCCCTGGTCTCCGCCTTTAAGCAGCCCCCGCCTTTACCTGGTTTTCCGCCCACTCTTGATCCTCTCAACTTGCAAAACACCTTTGACCTTCTGAATGGCCTCCATAACGCGATTCAGATGCTGGACATCCTGGACATCCACCTCGAAATTCAGAACCCCCCGGCCGTCGTTGGTAGAATAGGCGCTGGCACGCAAGATGTTTGATTCGCACTTGGTAATCACCTTGGTGGTCGCTGCCAGGATTCCCTTCTGATCCAGGCTGTACACCCTGATCTTGACCGGCCGGGTTGCCCCCTTCTGGCGGTTCCATGACACTTCGATGCGACGTTCGGGATCTGTCTCGAGAACCCTTGGGCAGTCTGCTGCATGCACCGTCACACCCTGACCCTGGGAGATAAAGCCGATAATTTCATCACCGGGCAAAGGGCTGCAGCACTTGGAAAAACGCACCAGGATATCTTCGAGGCCCTGAACGTTGATTGCGTCGACAGGTTTTTTGCGCATCTTGCCGAGAACCTGACTGAGACGACTCGGCTTGGGTGCTTCAGCCTTGAATTGTTCAGGGATAAGTCTCGACAGCACCTGGTTGCAGGTTACCTTGCCGTAACCGACAGCTGCCTGCAGGTCTTCAACAGAACGGAAACCAAGACCTGACAGGGCCTCTTTCATGGAGTCCAGGTTGACCGCACGATTAAAACTGAAGCCGTATTTGCGCAGCTCTTTTTCCAGGATATCATGTCCCAGGTCAAGGCTCTGTTGACGCTCCAGGTCCTTGACCCAGTTACGGATCCGGTTCTTGGCCTTCGAGGTCTTGACGAACTTCAACCAGTCTTTACTCGGTGTCTGGCTGGTCGACGTGATGATTTCGACAATGTCGCCATTCTTCAGCTCGGTCCGCAACGGCATTAGCCGGCCGTTCACCTTGGCCCCGGAACAGCGGTGGCCGACATCGGAATGGACGCTGTAGGCAAAGTCAATCGGCGTACTCTGTTTGGGTAACTCCTTGACATCACCGTTCGGCGTGAAAACATAGACTTCTTCCGGGAACAGATCGACCTTTACGGATGACATGAACTCACTCGAATCTTTGAGCTCTTTCTGCCACTCGAGCATTTGACGGAGCCAGCCGAAACGGCCATCGTCGGTACGTTTTGCGGCTTTGCCTTCCTTGTACTTCCAGTGCGCCGCGATCCCTTCCTCTGCGACCCGGTGCATCTCTTCGGTGCGGATCTGCACCTCCATGCGCTGTCCGGCCGGCCCGAACACGGTGGTGTGCAGAGACTGGTACATATTGGCCTTGGGCATGGCGATAAAATCCTTGAAACGACCCGGCACAGGCTTCCAAGACGAATGGATCGCCCCGAGCATGGCGTAACAGTCACGGATTGTCGGCACGATGATGCGGAAGGCAATCAGATCATGAATCTCGTCAAAATCAATATTCTGCTTGATGATCTTGTTGTGAATCGAACAGATATACTTGAAACGCCCCTGGATCTGGCCGTCGATATCATGTTCCTTTAGTATCTCGTCGATACGCTTTTTCAGGTCTGCTACATAGTTGCCGGATTGACGGCGATTTTGCTCGACCTTCCTGGCAAGATCTTTGTAAATCACAGGCTCCAGGTATCTGAGAGAAAGGTCTTCGAGCTCACTTTTGATCCAGCTGATACCGAGCCGGTTTGCCAGCGGCGCGAAGATATCAGCTGTTTCCCTGGCAATTTTTTGACGGCGCTCCTCAGGTTGATAGTCGAGGGTGCGCATGTTGTGCAACCGGTCAGCCAATTTGACCAGGATGACACGAATATCTCTCGCCATCGCCAGCAGCATCTTGCGAAAATTTTCCGCCTGGCGCTCTTCACTGGTTTTGAAGGTGATTTTGCTGATCTTGGTGACACCGTCGACCATTTCGGTCACTTCGTCACCGAACAACTGGCGTAATTCTTCTTCTGTGGAGAGGGTATCTTCAAGAGTGTCGTGCAAGAGGCCGGTGACCACGGTCGGCACATCCATCCTCAGACGTGTGAGGATAAAAGCCACTTCCATCGGATGGGTCATGTACGGATCGCCGGAAAGGCGCGTCTGCCCCTGATGGACCTTGGCAGAATAAACGTATGCCTTTCGCACAGCGTCCAGATCGGCGTCGGCGTGATAAGCACGGATAGCTTCGAGGATGTCGTCGAGACGAATCATGCTGTTCAGATCAGTGCAGAGTGCACACAAAAGCGATGCCGGCCATCGCTGGCCGGCATCATAAACTTTTCAGTCGGCTCCTTCAGGAGACCGTGCACAATAACCGGTCAGGGCTTTCTGGCCGGGATTTCAAAGTCCACCTTGCCGGCGGCAATTTCCCGCAGAGCCAGAACCACATTGCGGTTCTTTGACTTGTTCTCGATCAGAGGTTCAGCGCCTTTGAACAGTTGCTTGGCTCGCTTGGTCGCGACCATGGTCAGCAGAAAGCGATTGGGGACTTCGCGTAAACAATCTTCAACGGTGATACGTGCCATTCTTTACTCCTGATGTTAATTTGATGTGTTTAAATATCGATACCGGTAAACGACTCTGGTACATTAATATAGCTAAGATATACGGCAATCGGAACTATTTCAAGCCGAATTCTTCAGGCAGGGTATCGATGACCCGTTTTGTCCGGGCGGTTTCGGCCTTCATAATTGTGCCGATTCTCTCCACCGCTACCTCAAGCAGGTCGTTAACAACCAGGTAATCAAACTTGCCAGCCTCGGAAACTTCACCGACGGCGTTATTCATCCGGCGCTCGATGACTTGGGCGTCATCCGTGTTGCGACTCTGCAACCGCTTGCGCAGTTCCTGCATATTCGGCGGCAGGATGAAGATAAAGACCCCGTCAAGCCCGCTGTTTCTCAGCTGCTCAGCACCCTGGAAGTCGATATCCAGGAGGATGTCCGCACCCTCTCCTGTTACGTTCTCCAAAGCGGCGCGTGCAGTGCCATAGCGGTTGCCATGGACTTCGGCCCATTCCAGAAAAGCACCCGCATCGACCATCTCCTGAAAGACTTCCGTGGCTACGAAGTGATAATCTTCACCGTCCTTTTCACCGGTCCGTCTCGGTCGGGTCGTGTAGGAGACAGAGCGGAGAAGATGCGGCAGTTTTTTCAGAATTTCACGACAGATAGAAGTCTTCCCCGCGCCAGACGGGGCTGAAATCACGAACAGGATTCCCCTTCGCTTAGAGGCGGAGGCTGGAGGCTGGGGGCTGGGGGCTGG
>Ga0070729_10003815_pt1 | contig 17016 bp, 12 predicted proteins | sample tdDd472_FD_66725 | JGI IMG/M metagenome (GOLD analysis project Ga0070729, IMG submission 66725) | Marine sediment microbial communities from the Atlantic coast under amendment with organic carbon and nitrate - tdDd47.2 | ecosystem: Environmental > Aquatic > Marine > Coastal > Sediment | place... | reverse complement strand
GCGGCGCAAGGTGCAGGTGCGCAGGATGCGCGGCAGCATGGCGATCTGATCGATGATGCCCATGCCAGCGGCTGACGCGCCGGGGCGTGACCAAAGCGTTGCGCAGCTGCCATTCTCGGCGGCGATGGCCCAGCCGCTGTCCATGTATTGACCCAGCATGTGTTCGATCAGGCTGGCGAGCACTTCGTCGTGGTGCTTATCCTGACGCACGAACCAGTTCATCACCGGGTCCTGATTGAAAGCAGAGGCGAGCGTTGCGGTGACTTGTGCCTTGATGGCGTCTGTCACGGGAACCGGCGCACCAGCGGACCGGCGTCGCGCTTCGATGGCTTCGTAGTCGGCGCTCATGGCGGATCTCCGTTCAGATTTTTTCAGAAAGGTGAATGGCCGCGCGGCAGCCAAAGCGAATGGCGCGGCTCAGCAACGGATAGGCGATTGCCTCTTCCGCGCCGCTGGCGAGCGCGTGGTCGCGATGTTCGATCTCTTCTTCGCGGAACTTTTCAACAAAGCCTTTGAGCTCGGGGTCCTTGTCGTCGAGCTCGCAGAGCTGCGCCGCATAGTGATTGTCGATTTCGGTTTCGACCGCAGCGGTGCAGGCCATGGCGGCCTTGGGGCCCATCAGGGCCGTTGCCGCGCCCAGCGCAAAGCCCGCCACATGCCAGAAGGGCGCGAGCGCCGTGGGGCGCACGCCGCGCTCATTCACCAGCCGGTCAAAGGTTTCCAGGTGCGTGTCTTCCTGGGAGGCCATGTGCTCAATCTCGGCGACGGTCTGATCCATTCCGGGCCGACCGCGCAAAACCGCAAGCTGGCCTTCATAGATGCGCACCGCGCCAAACTCGCCCGCGTGATCCACGCGCACCATGGCATTGCGGCGGCGGCGTTCGCTGCCCGCGCCGGGAAGGGGCATGGGCCGCTTGATCGGTTTATCGTCGGTATCGCTCGCGTCAGTCATTTGAACGGGCCTTCAGGGCTTTCGATAGGAGCCAGCCCAGCGCAACAAAAAGCGCGAGCTGCAAGGCGAAGTTATATCCCGCGAGCGTTATTCCCAAAAATTCCCACTGGATGGCATCGCAAGGGACCGCCGTGTCGGTCGCCGCGCCGTTCATCAGTTCTTCGATGGTTTGCGGCCCGGCGTTTGTGTCGATGCTGGTGCAGCCTGCGCTCCACCAGCCGTGTTCGACGCCGATGTGGTCGGCGGCCTTGTACATGCCCCAGAGCAAGAGCCCCATGTTGGGGACCAGCCCGCGCCAGCGCCATTCCTGCATCATGGGCAGGACAAAAGGCAGTGCCAGCACCAGCAGCGAGATGGTCACGCCCGCGTACCAGGGTTCGCGCTGTTCGAGGCACAGCTCGCAAGGGTACAGCCCGCCGAAAATTTGCAGATACCACGCCCCGCCCAGCGTTACGCCCGCGGCGAGAAGGTAGAGCAAATGCCCGGCAAGGGCGGGCTGGCGGTCGACAAAGGCTTTGATCGTTCCCATGGCAAAAACCTAGCGCGTTTGGCCCGTGAAAAACAGATGCGCCGCGCGAACCATTGTCACACCTCTGTCAGGGAAATTGTCAAAAAATCAGGCTTTCCAGATGGGCCAGCCAGGCGAGAAGGGTGCTCGCGAAAAAGACCAGCATGGCAACCCAAACGGTCCCCAGGATGGTGCCAAGCAGGACCAGAAGCCCGTCCCGCTCGATCATGCCGATGGCCATGATCGCCACCGCGATGCCTGGCGTCGTGTTGGTCAGCGGCAGGGGCGTCAAAATTGACATGCAGAAAATAACCATGAAGACGCCGAAGACCCGTTCTGGCCCGTTGCCGGTGAGGAAAGCGAATCGCGGCCGGGCTAGGGCCTCGCCCCAGCCAAGATAACGTTTGGCCCGCCGGGCCATGGTTTCAAAGTCGGCGCGCGCAAAGGTGCGGCGGCGCAGCCGGTCCGGCATCCACAGGGTGTGCCGCCCGATGACCATCTGAAACGCAATCAGGAACATGGGCAGGCTCAGGACCTGCGGCACGCCATAAAGGAAGGGAATGCAGACCGGGATCGCCAGTACCAGCAAGAGCGCGCCAAAGGCACGGTCGGAAAGGGCGTCGAGCAGCTCCCCCACGGTCATCTCTGGCGTATCGGAGGAGGTCGCCAGCCGGATCAGTAGATCCGATGTGCGTTCGGGCGGGGGCGGGGGTACTGCGTCAGTCATGGGGTGCCGCTTATCAGGGCCAGGGCGTTTAGTCTATCAGCGCCAGACTGGGCGCGGAATGGGGCACGGACAAGACGGGGCGGCGCGCGTGGCGGGGAAGGGCCAATCCGGCGCTTGACCCATGCCCTCCCGCGACTATGATCGCGCGCCTTGAACGGGGCCTTTGCGGCCCCTTCGCCTCAGTGCCCCTGTGGCGGAACTGGTAGACGCGCGGGATTCAAAATCCCGTTCCTTTGCGGGAGTGTCGGTTCGATTCCGACCGGGGGCACCATTCTCGTTCAAAACTGAGAACCGGACCGTCTGGGCGTTCTTCGCCCATGGCGGCATCCGCGAGGGCCGCGTTTGGGCCGGTTATCTTGATCTCTTCATCGCTGACCTCGACGCGGGTGACCATCAGGCGGAGATAGGCCCTACGAAAGCCGGGATCGTCAGGATGCAAAAGGCGCTGCCTGATCTTCTGAGCAATGATCTCTCGGCGCTCTTTGGAGAGCTTGCGGACCGGCAAATCCCTTTGCCTCTCCAACCCTGATATCTGCTTGATCAGTTGCTCTCGCCGGTCCTGGAGGCCCTTGAGGTGAGATCGAAGCGAGCCATCCATTTCGATGCCGTCGCTCGCAAGGACATAGAGGTTCTTGAGTTGCTTTTCGACTTCACGCTTTTCTTTCGAGAGCGCCTTTAGCCGCCCCGCCAGGTCCTTGGTTCTGATCTCCGAGCGCGCAATCAACATCTCAATGGCCGCGCCCATGCGCTCTGGCGTGATGACATGCTCGCAGAGGCTTTCAAGAACGATCTCATCCAGCTTCGCTTCGGGGATCGTTACGCCTTTGCAAGCGGCTTTGCCCTTATCCATGCAAGAGCGGCATTTGTAGTAGCGGTACTGGCCCCCCTTGCCGGTTTGAATCTTCATCGACCCACCGCAATGGCTGCACTGAGCGACGCCGGTCAGAAGCACATTGCTGCTTGTGATGCGCGGCGCGGTCTTCCGAGGGCTTGCTTTGCTAAGGCGTTCCTGAGCCGCATAGAAGGTGTCTTCATCGATAATGGGCGGCATCGCGAAGGGTACCCATTCCTCGCACGGGCGCACTTTCTTCGCCCGGCTATCCGTCTTGTTGAAGTAGTGCTGGCCGATATAGGCAGCATTCCGCAGGATCATGCCCACGGTGCTTACGGCGAAGTCCTTGCCGCTCGGCTTACGGTACCCATGCTCGTTTAAATAGGATGTAATCTTCTTGATGCCCATGGGGCCGGACTTGCCGTTGCCGCACACATAGAGCTTGAAAATAAGGCGCACGAGTTCCGCGCCTTGCGGTTCGATCTCGATGCGCTTCTTTTCTTTCTTTCCGCGAACCTCGGCGACATAGGTGCGATAACCAAGTGGTGGATTTGCGCCGTTCCAGAATCCTGCTTTTGCGTTTTCAATCATGGTCCGTGAGACGTGCTTTGACGTTTCGTGGCTCTGGTGCTCATCAATGAGGCCGAGCACACCCCTTAGAAGGTGTCCGTTGCTGTCATTGCCAAAATCTTGGGTAATAGAGACGAGCCCAACGCCGGTCTTACTCAATCGTTTCTCATAGAGAAGAAGGTCTAACGTATTTCTGGCAAAGCGCGATTGGCTGTGAACCAGCACAACGTCAAAAGGTTTCGAGGGTGAGCAGGCCTCGGCAATCATGGCCTGGAACTCTGGCCGGTTGTCAGTAGTGGCGCTTTTGCCCGCATCGACAAACTGCTTTGCGATGGTCCAACCTTTCGAGGTCGCGAAAGCCTCGCATGCGTTTATCTGATCGGGGATCGACAAGTCTTGCTCGGCCTGCTTGATGGTAGAGACGCGGGCATAGATAACTGCGCGCATGCCTTAGAACTCCTTCAAATTGCGATCAGGTCGGTACCCTTTAGGGGTTTTTGCCGCTTTGACCGTGGATACCCCTTAGGCGTTTCGATTCGAGGCAACCGCACCGCCCAATCTGAGCGTTCAGCCCTAAGGCGTATTATCATTTGCTGCTTCCAGGATGATATCACCCAGGTAGACTCCCAAGAGATCGAGCTCTGCACAAGTGATAGGAAGCTCTTTTGGCCATGCTTGCTGTACGGTGCGAGACTCTTTTCTTTGTTTGGGTTGGTTATCATTGGCGGGAATGAGCTGAACTGTGCGGTTTTGACTCATTTCCCGGCCCCCACAGCTTTGATTCGCCTTTCGAGCTCCAGGGCCCAATCCTCGGGGCTGTGAAAGGGCTTCACGTATCCGGCTAACGCCTCCAAAAGCTGGTCAAAGGTGACCGCCGCCCCTTTCCTCGTGCGGATGCCATGAAGCGCACCAACCTGCTTGAGGTATCCGTAGACAGATCGGGTCACCACCGCGAGACGGTAATCCAGCTCTGTGGCCGGATCGTATGACGCCACGAGACCGGTCTGGGGTCGTTCTTCAATGACCCTTAAAAGGTCTTGCCAAAGCGGGGAGAGAGGCCAGCGCGAGCGATTGCTATCGTCGGATGGTGTGCGCATCGTGGTGTGACCACCAAGGATTTCCCGGAGAAGATCAGCTGAAAGATCGTCCAAATCCCTTAAGGTCTTAATCCCCCCAGATTTGAGGCGCTCGCGACGCACCTGCACTTCGATGCGCCATACGTCCGAGTTGCGACCCCAGATCTGATAGAACCAACTCTTGTCGCTCTGCTGTTCAATCTCGGCGATCTTGTCATAGACCCGAACAACCGTGTCGCCCTTGCCGAAGGTAAGCGTTTCCACTTTGCCGTCATTGCGCCAAGTGGAGTCCTTGTCCGCCCGCGATACAAAGTGATCGGCCAACAGGCACGGATCAACCAAGTGATAGTCGAAGGCCCAGTCAGCGCGCGAAACGCTTTCTTCCCGGACACATTTTAGCTTCAGAGAGGCGAACCAATCCCTGAGGATTGCTTCGAGCGCTTCAGCCCCTTTAAGCCAAAGGGCCTTGCTGAGAAAGCGGACGTAAAAGTTTGGCAGCATCCGCTCTGTGAGTGCGATCTCGAAGTCTTCGTTTGCGAGAATATATTTGTATGGGTTCCGCCCGTAGGGGCGCAGAAGAAACTCCATAGAGCCGAGCGTCAAAGTCTCGTACTCCAGAGCGCGATCCTCTTGCCTCAGAGCTTGCTGAAAAGCCAGCTCATCAAAATCAAGGGCGCCCCCCACTGGATCGATGTTGAAGCCGACATAAAGGGTATCGAGCCCGCTTAGGAGTAGGTGGCATTCGTTGTTGGCACTCAGTGCCGCAGTTGTATCGATCTCGTTCGTGACCATGCAAAGCCCCTCTAGGATAGGGTTGGAACAATCTCCTTTGGACTTTGATCAATTGGCACAGGAGTGCGGCGACGTTGTTTGCGAGTCAACGAGGGGAAAGCAGCAAATCGAAAAACCCCTAAGGGGTTTCCGAAGAATATTCGGTTCAGAAGCTGGATTTAGTGTCGCTCAAACAGGTGAGTCGGAGCCACAAACTACATCGGCGCTCAACCCCGGACCCGGCGATTCGATCTAAGCGCACAGCTCATCAGTTGGCTCAAAGGGAAGGCCAAGGGCATCGCGCGCGTAAAGGCCCCGCCGCTGACGCGGCTGGCGGCTATGCCGCCTGCCTTGACCCGGCGCTCTGCCCCTGGCGAAGGCTTGGGAAGCCCTTTGCTGACGCAAAGGGCCTCAAAGGAGACCCATTTGAAGGGAAAAGGGGAGGGGCATGTATTTTGAGCCCCCCGTGTTACTGATCACGGGGAGTGCTTCTGATGGCCATTCGCTTCGATCCCGGCGAAATCGCTAGAAACCAATCGACACTGTAAAGCGGCCTTCGACCTCTGGCATGTCGACGGCATCGGACCGCCCAGTGACCGAGGCGCCGAACGATACAGACGGCATCGGCGTCGCGGTCAGGCCCAGACTTCCTTCGGCCCAATCTTCCGGCACCGCGACACCAGGCAGCATGAAGTCGCCGATGTCCTGCACGGTTCCGTTCAGACCCAGTGTCGTATTCTCGCTGCGGTGCGCCCAGGCGCCCGAGGCCCACAGGGTGGTATGCGATTTGATATCGATGGCGCCTTCCGCCCCCAGACGCGTCCGAAGGGAGGTGCGATCCTGCGCCTCGGCGCTTAGGGGGAAAGGGCCCTCTTGTTCGGCAAAGGCATCAAATTCGGTGCGGAGAATCGTTGCCTCACCAAAGGGCATCAAGCTTGCCGTGGGGCTGACGCCAAAGCGCCACCCCGCGCGCGCCAGAGCGCCCATCGCTTGACCATCGGTGGAGCTGGTGGCGCGCTCAAGGTCGTTGCCATTCAGATAACCGCGCGAGGTTTCAAGATCAATTTGCGCCAGTAGCGCTGAAGCTGTGAGTTCAAGGCCGCGTTGGTCCGGCTCTCGTTTTACGAAAAAATTTAGACCGCCAGTGACGCTGCGGTGACGCGTGCCAAAGGCGAGACCGTCCACGTGCCGGACGGCCCGCGTGCCCGCGATGCCGATGCGCCAATGGGAATTGAGCGCGGTTTGAACCCCACCGGTCCAGGTTGTGCGATTGTCCGTGCCCAGCGCGTCGTCGTCCACCTGGCCCGCGGAGGCCGAGCCGAAAACGCAGAAACGGTGCGCGCTTACTTCATGATCGCAATCGCTGTGGCTCGCCACATCGGCAATGCCGGAAAGCAGTCCCGCGGTTTCGGCTTCTTGCGCCGCCTCAAACGGCAGCATGGAATAGAGCGAGGCGGCAAGAATTTCCGGTGATATGAGACCGCCTTTGCGCGCGTAGAAGGCTGAATAGGATGCGCCACCATCGATTTGAATCTGACCTACCAAAACATTCCCGTCAGCGCTCATGTCCCCGACAAAGACAAACCGCAATCCGGTAAGATCAACGTCGGGGCCAATCCATTCGCCGATGGTCTGCATGCCAGCGTCTTCGGTCCAGCGAAAGGGCTCATACCAGTCAATGATGCCGTCTGAATTTGAAGAATCGCCGACAATGACGGAGCCGTCCAACGACATTAGGGAGGGATAACTATATCCATAGCCATAGGTAAAGGGAGCAAGGAACCCCAGGCCCTCCATTCCGCTTGCCTCGGTCCAGCGAAAGGCCTCGTTCCAGTCATTGATACCGTCTGAATTCGAAGAATCACCGACAATGACGGAGCCGTCCAACGACATTAGGGAGGGATAACTATATCCATAGCCAAAGGTATAGGGAGCAAGGAACCCCAGGCCCTCCATTCCATTTGCCTCGGTCCAGCGAAAGGCCTCGTCCCAGTCATTGATACCGTCTGAATTCGAAGATTGGCCGACAATGACGGAGCCGTCCAACGACATTAGGGAGGGATAACTATATCCATAGCCATAGGTAGTTGGAGCAAGGAACCCCAGGCCCGCCATTCCGTTTGCCTCGGTCCAGCGAAAGGCCTCGTCCCAGTCATTGATACCGTCTGAATTCGAAGATTGGCCGACAATGACGGAGCCGTCCAACGACATTAGGGAGGGAGAACTATATCCATAGCCAATGGTATAGGGAGCAAGGAACCCCAGGCCCTCCATTCCGCTTGCCTCGGTCCAGCGAAAGGCCTCGGTCCAGTTATAGATACCGTCTGAATTCGAAGATTGGCCGGCAACAACGGAGCCGTCCAACGACATTAGGAAGGGATAACTATATCCATAGCCATAGGTATTTGGAGCAAGGAACCCCAGGCCCTCCATTCCGCTTGCCTCGGTCCAGCGAAAGGCCTCGGTCCAGTTATAGATACCGTCTGAATTCGAAGATACGCCGAAAGCAACATTGCCGTCATCGGACAAATAGTAGATAGACGAGTATCCGGAGCCAGATGTAAATAAACTCAGGATTCCAACCGACTGCGCCCCGCCATCGGCAGTCCAGATCAACCCCTCGTTATAAGTGACGGACCCGATGTGATTCGTCGTGGAGCCACCGGCCACAAGACCGTTTGGTGTCAAAATATTGAAGTAGGAGTTCTGATAGTCAATCCCGCCAATGGGCGGAACTACATAGAAATCTACGTCATCGGCGCGGGCAGTGTAGGTCAGGGTCATCGAAAGTCCGACGATCATCAGTGCAAAGATGAAATGATGGGCTTTGCAAACCTCGTCGCCCCACAAATTTTGAATGAATTGATACATCCCCTTGAACCTCCATGATCCGGTGGCGGTGTTTTCACCGCCCTCGGATTTTCGCCTGCCCCAAGTCTAATCACTGAACCAACCGCTCCTTGATCGGAGGTTTCAGCGCCCGAACCACTAATGGTACTCAGAACTCGGTGCGCAGCCTTAAGTCGAAACCGTTCGACGAGACGCCATCACCATATTGGCCCACATAGGATGCGCCGATGCTGACCCCGCCCGCGGCGAACATGTCAAAGCCGAACTCGCTGACGAAAGCGCTCTCGGCGATGGGCGCGCCGGTGACGGTGAAGGGATCGCTGCCCGCAAAGCCGAGCGTCAACTCCGTGTCCGTGTCGCCCATGGCGCGGCGCCAGCCCGCCATGCCGCGCACCTGAATGTTCGGCGCAAGGTCGATCACCGGTCGCACGCCCACGGTGGCGAAGGTGGTGCTCATGGATTGCGAGGGCGCGCCGAGCGCCGCGACGCCGCCGGTTTCGGCGAAGGCGTCGGTCTCGAGGTTCTGGTGCGCGACCCCCACAAAAGGTTCCGCCGTCACCCGGTTCGCGCCGAAGCGGTAGCCCGCCTCGCCGAAGAGCTCCCACGAACGCGCGTCGTAATCTGCATTCAGCGTCTCGCTGACCGGATTGGTGATGTGGCGCGTGCCATCGATGCCATGCCAGCTGTAAAGCGCGCCGAAGTCGATCACGAAGGGGCTGCCTTCCGTCCCGCCATAAAGGCCCGCAGTATAGCTGTCCGCATCGGTGTCGGTGCGGAGCGTATCGGCAGAGGCGCGTGTGCGCGTGTAGCCGCCAAGAAGCCCGAGGCGGAGCCCCTCGCCCATCGATCGGTCCACGCCCGCGACGATACCGTAACGATCGTTGCCGAAGTCGTGGGACCCGGCGCTGCCATCCGTATCCATCCAGTTGCCGTGCGCCGTTGCCCAGAAGAGGTTTTGCGGCGCGGCGGTCTCTTCGCCGCTCATGCCCCGCGCATGGAGGCGGTCCTCGGTCGCGCGCACGATCCAGCGGCCGTTCTCGGCCAATGCCCCGCGCATCGAGGCGTGCCCCTCGCCCGAGAGCTGGTCGAAGGCGTCCTGGGCTTCTTCCTCCGAGAGGATCATCAGCATCGCGTCTTTCAGCGGGTCAGCGTCATCAAGGCTGTCGAGCGCCGCCGCCGTTTGCATTTGGTTCGGCGTCATCGCCGCCTCGACAAAGTCAAAGACCTGATCGAGCGTCAGGTAGACGTTGTTCGCGTCATAGCTTGCCATCGCCTCGAGGAAGAAGAAGTCCTCGGTGATGGTATCAAAGGTGCCCGTCACCCCGCCCGCCGCGGTGACGATGGTGTACTGGGTAGAGGCGCCATAGGTGCTGCCGTCGTCGGTGCCGTTCTCAGGTGTCACGGCGAGTGTCACGCCGCTCTCGATGGTGTAGGTGCCGGTGGCGTTCAGGAGATCACTGTTGCCGAGATCGTCCACTTCCACGGCGTAGGTTGAGCCCGTGCTTTGCGTGACACTGCCCACATTCAAGGTGCCGATGGAACTGCCCGGCGCGAGAATGCCGCCATCGGCCACACTCACCGTGCCGGAGAGTGTGCCGCTGCCACCGAGCGTGCCACCATCCATCACGCCTACATCGCCGCCGAGCATATTCTCGACCGCCAAGGTGCCGCCATAAACAGTTGTGGTACCCGCGAAGGCGCCGCCGTCGCCGGTGAGGCTGGTATAGCCCGCGTAGTGGTCAATGGCGGAGGTGGTGCCGCCGAAACTAGTCGCAAGGTCTGGCGCAAAGAAATACGTGCCCGTTTCGTCCGTGTGATTGAAGGCCAAAATGCCGGTGCCGCCGCCGAAATTCAGTAACCCTGCATCCACGACGCCGGGCGCAACCGCGGCATCCACCGAGGGCGCACCAATGTTCAGGATTCCTATGTCCTGAACCGCAATATAGATCGTCCCAGAGCCGCTATCCAGAATCACCGTGCCGCCATCGACAACGGTCAGCACCCCTTCTTCACCATTACCTAAGAACAAATCTGACGCCGACCATTGCGAGCCCGCGCCGGAAATTGTCACTGCGCCGGAACCATCAAAGCCAGAGCCAATAAGACTGAACCCGCTGTTGACCGCGCCACCGTCCTCTATGATCACTTCCCCGGTTCCCGATTGGCCAACAACCAGATTTCCTGACAAGTCCCAAAGCGAGTCCGCACCGGTGACGAGTGCCGTACCCGAGCTGCCAGGATTTAAGCCGAGGCTAGCATTCCCGCCACTGACCATGCCGCCGTCAGCAATAGTTAGTTCTCCGGCTCCCAGAATCCCTGCGTTGAGATCGCCTGCCATCACCCATTGTGAACCGGCGCCAGTGACCATGACCGTGCCGGAACTGCCAGTCTTTTGAGCGAGATTGCCAAAGCTCGCATTGACCACGCCGCCATCTGCGATGGTTAGTTCGCCGATTCCTTCAGACCCAACATCAAGACCATTCGTTATGGACCATTGCGAGCCCGCGCCGGTGACGGTAGCCGTGCCCGAACCACCAACATCAGAACCAAGATAGCCATCGTTGCTGCTGACAAATCCGCCATCGGAAACTGTCAGTTCGCCTGTGCCTTCATAACCGACGAAGAAACTTGACGTCGACCACTCGGAACCCGCGCCAGTAATCAACGTGGTGCCGTCGCTACCGGCATAACGGCCAATGTATCCATGTTGGCTACTGACGTATCCACCGTCAGAAACGGTCAAATCGCCGATGCCCTCATAACCCACATACAATGGGTTGAACATGTCCCATCGAGAATTTGCACCGCTAACAACGACGGTCCCCGATGCGGTGTCGAAATAGCCCAAAACGCCAGTAGAATTGTTGACCACGCCGCCGTCTGTGATCGTGACTTCTCCGACTCCTCGATACCCCACATAAAAATTGTTGGACATGGACCAGAGCGAGTCAGTACCTGTGATGTGCGCGGTGCCAGAGCTACCAGCCAGATTGCCAACATAACCGTACCGGCTACCTACCGTGCCACCATCCTCGATGGTTAGATCACCGGTTCCACTTCGGCCGACACTCAAATCGTAAAGCATAGCCCACAAAGAGCCAGTGCCCGTGACGGTCGCGGTGCCATAGCCAGTGGCGTTGTAACCCAAATAGCCATATCCACTGTCCACTTCGCCGCCATCAGCAACTGTCAGCTCACCGGTTCCATTATACCCCGCGAGCACATCGCCTAGGATCGACCACTGCGAGTCCGTGCCAGTGATTAGTGCAGTGCCCGAACTGCCGGTATCGCGGGCGAGCCAGCCATTTCCGCTGTCGACTACGCCACCCGCGGAAACCGTCAGATCGCCAGCGCCGCTGAACCCCACGTACACCTGCCCCAATGTCCACTGTGAGCCTGGGCCAGTTACTGTGACGGTACCGATCCCCGTGCTGGAATAACCAATCAATCCCTGTGAAACACCAGCGTTCGAGACCAACCCGCCATTAGAAATTGTCAGTTCACCATTCCCGGCGCGACCGACATAGAGATCGTTGGACATCGCCCATTGCGAACCGGTTCCGGTAACCAAGATTGTGCCGGTGCTGCCGGCATTGTAACCCGCATGGCCGCGGTAGGTTTGGAGCACACCGCCGTCGGAGATGATAAGCCCTGCGTCGCTGCCATTCGACTTCCCGACATACAAGAACGAACTGGAGAGGCTTGTGTTTGTCGTCGAAGAATCTATGACCGGCGAAAAAGGCGGGTTCGCTTCAACAGTATCGATATTGATGTCGGGACCGTTCGTAGGCGTTGTCCCGCCAAACCAGTTGTTGAGATCGTCCCAATCAATGGAGTCGCTGCCGTCCCAGTTGGCTTGTGCAAACGCCGCACCCGGCGCCAATAACAACACCGCCACAAACGCAGCGCGCACTACGTGCCCGAGCTTTCCCATGGTCACCCCCCGGCTTCCCCGAAACGTCCGACCATCGGATTGTTGCACCCGGGTCGTAATCGTTAATGGATCGTAAACGGTCTCAGGCCGATGACCTAGCGGAAACTGGCGGGAAGGCTAATGCACCAAGTTATAGTTGTCGGAAATCGAGGCTCTTGTGGCCATTTTGACCCAGTTCAAGCGGCGCGGCAGGGGCCTTCTCGCACGTGCGAATGGGACCCTCGGCGTGTTTGGAGAGCAGATTACTCGATAGTCGAAATGAAATCCTGGATCAGTGGCGTCCGCTGCGAAGAGCCACCAAGACCCAGTACTCACTTTCATCCGGTCCGGTGCACCAACTTTCCTCATCCCATCCGTTCATCGCCGCCGGTAGACACATTCGTGGCGGTCTGCGCATAATTCTGGAGGCAATGCGGCTGGCCGATGGGGGGCGACTGGATGCTGAGAATAGTTCTATTTGGCTTGGTGGTGGTGGCTGCCACTGCGGTTGTCGCTATCCTTAGCCTTCAAGGGCGCGCCACTTGGACAGTTGCCGAGGTGGTGAGAACGCCTGAAGAAAGGTTTGCCAACCTTTCCGATTATCCCTTCGCGCCCCACTATGTTGAGAGCCTTGGCTACCGCATTCACTATGTAGACGAAGGTCCACGTGACGGCGAAGTCATTCTGCTCCTGCACGGCCAGCCATCGTGGAGCTATCTCTATCGTCATATGATCCCGCCGCTCGCCGAAGCGGGTTATCGTGTTATCGCGCCCGACTTTGTGGGCTTTGGCAAATCGGACAAACCGCTCCGCCAAAGCGACTATAGCTACCAGATGCATGTGGATGTCATGACTGAGTTCGTGCACCAACTCGACCTGCAAGGGATAACCATGTTTGCGCAGGATTGGGGCGGGCCCATAGGGCTCCGGCTAGTTGCTGAAGACCCGGACCGGTTCGCGCGCATCATGATTTCCAACACGGGTCTTCCGGCGGCGGATGGTCTTCAGGGGTGGCTCGGTTTTCCGATCTTTCGTGCCCTTGTATGGCTCGAAGGAAGCCCCGAGACGCTCGCCGATGAAAACGGCGAATTCAGCTTCACGCGATGGGTTGCTTGGTCGAGAACAATTGAACCCTATGACTATGAGGGCCTCTTTCAGGCGGGTACCGAGCGCGAGCTCACGCCCGAGGAGCTTGCCGGATATTCAGCGCCTTTCCCGAATGAGAGCTATCAAGCGGGCGCGCGCATCTTTCCCTACCTCGTGCCCTCGCAGTTGCGCGAAGGGGCCGCAGCGATGCGCGACGTCTATGCGAACTGGGACAAACCCTTCCTGACGGCCTTCGGCGACAGCGACCCGGTGACCGGGGGCATGGATGTGGTGTGGCACGACACCGTTCCGGGCGCCCAGGGACAGCCGCACACCACCGTCGAGAATGCCGGCCATTTCATCCAGGAAGATCAGCCAGATGAGCTGGTGCGGATCATGACTGAGTTCATTGAAGCCAATCAACAGTGAAGTCCAAAGCAGGCCTCTGGGGAATCGTACGTCAGCGATTCGATTCCACTGCTCGGCGCGTCATTCTTGATTTGCACCAACTTAGTTCGCTCGCGGCTCAGGTGGGGCGGGCTGACCGCCCGGCGCGCAGTCGCGCGCTATAGTCACCAACCAGTTCTCATTTTCATCCAGTCCGGTGCACCACGATCTGCATTGTCAGCCCAATGTGCGCCCCAGTTTTTGGGAGTGCCTAGGGCTAGCTCGAAGACTTAGATGGTAAGAGGTTTGCCACCTGGCTCGACTGCGTTGAGGGTACCTTCGCCATGTGTAAAGAATATCATTCTAGTGGGCGCATAGGGTCGTGCCGTATGCCACGTATTTCGTGGCACGATGACATAAGTGCCCGGTCGACTGACTCGGATGATTTGTTCGCTTCCATCAATCCAAAATACGAAATCTGTGTCCCCTTCGAGAAGATACACCAATTCATCCCCTTCGGGATGAACTTCCCACGTGGGCCAGCGCTCCTCAAAACTGTGTTCCGATATCAGGACGGCACCAGTGCGGCTATCAAACTCACTGCTCAATTCTTGATAAAAGTTCTCGCCAACGTCTTTGGGCGTGACGGAACCCGAAGAGCCATAAAGCGCTCGAGTTTGACCCAACGTGTAAAGACCTAGAGGCATAGCCAAGTTCCTCTCTAGATAGGACCGTACTCAGAACCCTAGCACGCTTCGGCAAACCACTAGAACCCAGTTCTCATCTTCATCCGATCCGGTGCACCATCTTTCCTCAGAATTAAAGTCGTCATGTAACTCCGAGGGGAATCAAGGGGTAGCCTTCGAACATTCCATGTCCGCCCGTATCTCGGTACGCGCATCGAGAGAGGCATCGCCATGACCTTGGAGTCCATCTATTTCCTTAGCCAGATTATTGCCGTCGCGGCGATCATTGGATCGCTCCTGTTCGTTGGATTTCAAGTTCAACAGTCGAGAAAAATGGAGCGTGCGGCTGCGCAACGCGAGCTGCTCTACCGGGTGTCTGACTTTACGCGCCACTATGCGGAAATGGACCCCAAGGTTGCGCTTTGCTTTCTTGACTATGAAAACGCCGATAGTTCCAGCCAAGGCCGTTTCGGCGCTTACGTTTCGGAGTTCATCTTCATAACTGAAGCCGCATTCAGCATGCGTCGCGATGGATTCTTCACTGAGGGAACCTGGCAGGGAATCGAGGGGGGTGCGCTTGCCATGCTCAGAACGCCGGGCGGGGCGCAATGGTGGGAGTATGGAAAACGCTACATTGGATTCGAAATCGTTGAGCACCTCGAGCGAAGGCTTGGCGAGATAGATCCCGACACCCCGGATTTTCTGGATTTGGTCCCTTCCTTTCGAAAGGGAATCTCCGAAGCCGAAGCGCAAGGGGAACGTGCCACCGAAGGCACGGGTTCCGACTAACCTTGAGGCCGCAATATCACCAAGACCCAGTTCTCATTTTCATCCGGTCCTGTGCGCTATTTTTGATCTCACGTCCCTTCGCTTCGCTCATGGCGAGCTAAATCTGTGCCGTTGCGCACGCGCGATGTGCACCCGCTGGCGGGTTGTCGCCTAAGCCATGACTGCCAGCGTGCTGTGACAAAAAGGCATAAGGCCGCCGCAGCCACAATGCGGTAGGACTCCCCGTGTTATGAGGCGTTCATTCGGACATCGCGCCGCCCGCTTTTTAGCGATGGTGGCTGTTTGCTTTCAGGTGATCCTGCCTGGCGCGATTCCGCTCGCGCAGGCGCAAGGGATCGACCTTGCCCGTTACATCTGCGCGCCCTATGGACAGCCCCTCGACGCGGAAGCCAAAGCTGCGGTCCAGCGGCTCGCTGAGCTGACCGGCGAAGAACCCCCCGCACCCGAATTTCCCGATACCCATTGTCCGCTTTGTACGCTTGCGCACAGCGTTCTTGTGACGGAACCCGTTACGACTGCGGAAACAGTACCGGACAATGTCGAAATCTGTTTCGCGCCTGCGACGTTCGGCCCGGTGCAGGCGGCCGAAGGCCCGCCGCTCGGCTCTCGCGGACCACCTTCTCACCTCTGATTAGCAAAATTAAACCGGCCCACGATCCATGGGTCCCGATGGGAGTGCGCGTTCCGTGCGCCCCCTGCTTTCAGTTCGTGAGACAAACAAATGAAACCCAAACTTTCCTCTTTGCTCCTTTCCGGGGCAGGCATCATCCTTGCTGCCGGACCCGCTTTCGCAGAAGAAGGCATTGAGACGTCTGCCGATCCGGCTGCTGTGTCCAGCACTTCCGAAGATGCCAATCCGGCGCTGGTCGATGTGATTGTTGTGACCGGCGCGCGGGGCGATGGTCCGACAACCCATTCGGTCACGCCGGAGGCCGCCCCCTTGCAAGGTGGCGATATCACCTACCTGACGGCCCGCATTCCCGGGGGCGCGCGTATCGCCAATGGCGAACTTTCGGGCCAGATGCAGTACCGCGGCCTCTTTGGCGAGCGGCTCAACCTGCGGATCGATGGCCAACGCTTTGCCTCGGGCGGGCCAAACCTGATGGACCCGGTCTTTCACTATGCGCCCGCGCCGCTGATCGCGGCCGTGGTGGTGGATCGTGGCGTTAGTCCCGTGTCGGAAGGGCCAGGGCTCGCAGGTGGCGCAGACGCGATTTTCAAACGCATCGACTACGCCGCGGGCAGTGATGTCACCTACGGCTATGACCTCACCTTCGGCGCGCGCAGCATTAACGAGAGCTTTTCAGCTGGCGGTGTGGCCGGCGCGGCCACCGAGAGCTGGCGGTTCAATCTGCTCGGCGCGTGGGAAGAGGGCGATGACACCGATTTTGGCAACGGCACGATTGGCGGCACGTCTTTTGAGCGGGGGGTCTATGGCGCCTCCGCTGGCGTGCGGACCGAAGCGGGCGAGTTCTCGCTCGACCTTCGCCGTCAGAATACCGGCCCCTCCGGCAATCCGCAGTTCCCGATGGACATCCAGTATTTCGATACTGATTTTGCGCGGCTGGGGTACGCCCATGAATTTGGCGGCGTACGGTTTGAGGCAAATGTTCACTACACGGACGTTTCCCACCTGATGGATAATTTTTCCATGCGCCCTTCGCCTGGCGCCATGGGGGAGCGTGCAACCTTTGCGGACGCCACCACGCGCGGGGCGGAAGTTGCCTTGGGGTTTGATGCTTTCGGGGGCGAGCTTTCGGTCGGCGTTGACGGCGAACAAGCGGACCATCATGTCCGGATCACCAATCCCAACAATGCCAGTTTTTATGTGACGCCTTTCCCGCATGTCGAAACCGAGCGTGTGGGCGG
>Ga0070729_10003811_pt1 | contig 17027 bp, 12 predicted proteins | sample tdDd472_FD_66725 | JGI IMG/M metagenome (GOLD analysis project Ga0070729, IMG submission 66725) | Marine sediment microbial communities from the Atlantic coast under amendment with organic carbon and nitrate - tdDd47.2 | ecosystem: Environmental > Aquatic > Marine > Coastal > Sediment | place... | reverse complement strand
CGAAGTCGTTGATGCCATGCTTCCGAGAAAAGCTTCGCGGGACATGGTTGCACAAGTGTCCGTACCGCAAACCGACACAGGTAGGCAGGGTGAATATCCTAAGGCGCTCGAGCTATCCGTCGTCAAGGAACTAGGCAAATTAGCCCCGTAACTTCGGGATAAGGGGCGCCTCTGAGGGTGAAGAATTTACTTCGTAAGCTCTCGGAGGCCGCAGAGAAATGGGCCAACCGACTGTTTACCAAAAACACAGGTCTGTGCTAAGTCGCAAGACGATGTATACAGACTGACGCCTGCTCGGTGCCGGAAGGTTAATGCAAGGGGTTAGCTTCGGCGAAGCTCTGAACAGAAGCCCCGGTAAACGGCGGCCGTAACTATGACGGTCCTAAGGTAGCGAAATTCCTTGTCGGGTAAGTTCCGACCCGCATGAATGGCGTAACGAGTTGGCTACTGTCTCGACGACGGACTCGGTGAAACTGCAATAGCGGTGCAAATGCCGCTTAGCCGCGGATAGACGGAAAGACCCCGTGAACCTTTACTATAGGCTAGTATTGTGTTTAGGCTTGGTATGTGTAGGATAGGTGGGAGGCGTTGAGCCGGGTGCGCTAGCACTCGTGGAGCCACCGGTGAAATACCACCCTTATCAAGTTTGAGCTCTAACCATGTCCCTTGAATCAGGGCATGGGACCGTGCTAGTTGGGTAGTTTGGCTGGGGCGGTCTCCTCCTAAAGAGTAACGGAGGACTCCAAAGGTGCCCTCAGTGCGTTTGGCAATCGCACATAGAGCGTAAGGGTAGAAGGGCGCTTGACTGCGAGACATATAAGTCGAGCAGAGACGAAAGTCGGGCCTAGTGATCCGGCGGATTCCGTGTGGAAGGGCCGTCGCTCAAGAGATAAAAGGTACTCCGGGGATAACAGGCTGATCTCTCCCAAGAGTTCACATCGACGGGGAGGTTTGGCACCTCGATGTCGGCTCATCACATCCTGGGGCTGAAGGAGGTCCCAAGGGTTTGGCTGTTCGCCAATTAAAGTGATACGCGAGCTGGGTTCAGACCGGCGTGAGCCAGGTCGGTCCCTATCTTCCGTGGCTGTAGGAAACTTGAAAAGAATTGCCCCTAGTACGAGAGGATTGGGGTGGACGGACCTCTGGTGTACCAGTTGTCACGCTAGTGGCATCGCTGGGTAGCTAAGTTCGGAAAGGATAAGCGCTGAAAGCATATAAGCGCGAAGCCCGCTTTAAGACTAGGTTTCCCATGAGTCCCGTCCAAGACCAGGACGTTGATAGGCCGGGCGTGTAAGCACAGCAATGTGTTTAGCGGACCGGTACTAATCGGACGATCGGCTTGACCACTTTTCTTCACGCGCTTTCTGGTTCAACACTTAACGGTGTTGGTACCTGTGGATCCTCGAGATCCGAGCAAGCGCCGTGATAGGAGAGACGAAGTTCTTGCAACTGCGTTCTCACGGTGAATACCGTGAGACGAGTGAACTTGTGGTCTAGCTTTGTTCTAGAAAACACCGCGTCTGGTAGTTGCTTTCCTTGGATTCGTCCAAGGGGGTACTGCTGGATAACCGAAAGCTCGATCACACATGTCGATCGACTCGGACTGCACTGCCAATATTCATCAATCAAATTTCGTGGTGGTCATAGCTTTGGGGCCACACCCGTTCCCATCCCGAACACGGTCGTTAAGCCCAATGCGCCGATGATACTGCCAAAAGCGGGAAAGTAGGTCGCTGCCACGTTTTCACTTCAGCCCGCTCCTTCGGGAGCGGGCTGTTTTTTTGGTCCAACGGCTTACGCCGTTGGCACGATGAGTCAGCATGACGAGTCGCGGCTCACGCCGTTGGCACGATGAATCAGCATGACGGGTCGCGGCTTACGCCGTTGGCACGATGAGTCAGCATGACGAGTCGCGATTGGCGGTGGGGCTTGGTTGTTCGTCCGGCTGCCAATCTTTGGTTAGATTATCGCCACACAACGCGCGCGTAGCTCAGCCGGTTAGAGCGTTCGCCTGATAAGCGAGAGGTCGGTGGTTCGAGTCCACCCGTGCGCACCATCGAACGAGCCCTGCGGTTGCGGGGCTCGTTGCGTATCCGGACCGGTTGATAACCGGGAGGCGGCCCGTAGAGGATCGGTCTCGAGGTCCGGGTTAGACTTGCCCGCAATCCAAAACGGGGACGTAGCTCAGCTGGGAGAGCGCCGCCTTTGCAAGGCGGAGGTCAGGGGTTCGAGTCCCCTCGTCTCCACCATCCGCTCCGCCTCTGGGAGTGGTCCGCACTCCGCGGATCCGTGATCGGGCGTACAACGTTCTCCGCGTGCGTACAGCGGGGAGGAGGATGTTCCGCGTGAAGATTGCCACCCTTTCCACGTTGCTCAGTGTTGTCTCGCTGGCCGCCGTTGCTGTCCTTGCCGTCCAGGTGAACGACTTGGCCGACGAAATTGAACTCGCGCGCGCCAGTCGGCCGACGAGCGACCGCACCGCGTCCGACGAGTCCCGGGACCTCACGTACCGTGACCTCGGGTATCGCAAACCGCCGCGTGAGGTTTCGTCCGAGTCCTCCAACTCCGACCAGGTCCCCGCGTCTTCGTCTTCGTCTTCGTCGTCCGAGGATGAGGTTCAGCAGGGAACCGTGGAAGAGCGTATTGCAAAGATCGAGCGTGACCTGAAGCGTCAGCGTTCTCATCCGATGCCCGTGTTTCGAGGGCCCCGGCACGTGCGCAACGTCGACGATCTCAGTGAGCACCTGAAGCTGACTCGGTCACAGCGCGATCGGGTCGAGGATTCGATTCGCCGCGGCCGCGAACGAGTCGACGCGATCATGAGCGTGCCCGGGGCCGACGGCGTCAGTCCCAAGCAGGCGCAGGAAGCGCGGCAGAAGAAGCTGTTCGAGGCCTTGGCCGCTCCGGACAAGGATGACGCGACGATCCTGAAGCTCGCCATGGGCGGACGTCGGAAGCTGAACGAGAAGGTGCCGGGGAGCAACGAGACCTATCGCCAGCAAATCCAGCGGATCAAGCAGGAGACGCGGTCCGAGGTGAACAGCGGCCTGGGGGCCGAGCAGCAAGAGGCCTTCAAGGACACCAACATCGATAGCTTGGTGGGGGGCGGCGCCAGCTCCTCGGTCAGTTTCTTTGCCACCTCCGAGGATTCCGACGGCGGCGGAGAGGGCGCCACGGGTGGATTCGTCGTGGAAACCAACGACGCCGTGTCCATCGAAGTTGAAGCCGAGGATGAATAGCGCGCTGCGCGGCGTCTAAGTCCGGGAGCGCGGCCGTCCCGCGCTATAATCCGGAGGTAGCGCATGCGTATGCGAGTTTTGATCCTGCTTAGCCTGTTCGCTGCCACCGCGGCGGCCCAGACGACACCGTCGACGGGTACACCGTCGAGTGACGCACCGGCGCGAGTTCCCGACCGTGCGACGCCGGCGGATGGCAACGACGGGAGTCGCGACGTGCCCATCGCTCGGCCCCCGGCCCGCACGGGCGGCCGCATCCCGGAGCTCGTCAGCAACGCTGCGACCCGTGTCTATCCGCTCATGAATGTCGACATCGTCGACTCGCGCGGATTGAAGTCGCGGCTGGTCGCGTTTCATCGCATCTCGGGCGAGAACTTGTTCCAGGGCTACCTCGGCGCAGCCAACATCGAGGTCCCGTACGCGCGTGTCGCGGAACTCGCGATCAACACGCCCTCGGTTCCGGGCGGCCGGATGCGCGCCGACTTCACGCTGCTGTCCGGCAAGAAGGTGCGCGCCACGTTCGACGAACGGGAAGGCGAGCAGTTGTTCGCGGGCTACGCCTCGTTCGGCCGCGTCACCATTTTCTGGCGCGACCTGCGCCACCTGAAGTTCACGGCGCGCACCAAGACCACCGACCTGCCGAAGTACGGAAAGCCCACGGCCGGCGTGGATGCGCGCATGACCGATCGCGACGGAGTCTCGACCGAGCTCGTCGCGTTCAAGCGCGCCGGTGGCGACAATTCCATCGAGGGTTTGCGTGGTGCCTCGCGTGTCGAGGTGCCGTTGCGCATCGTGAAACGCATTACGTTCCGGCGTGGCGTCGGGCAGCCCCTGTTGATGGGGGACCTGAAGCTCCGCGATCAAAAACCGCTCGTCCTCCGCTTCCCGCGTTACGCGGAAGACCCGGTCTATCGGGGGCGTGCCGAATTCGGCGACCTCCGCATTCGACTCGGCGAAATCCACGATCTCGTGGTGCACCGATCGACGCCTCCCTTGCGCGATCTTGACCCGGTAGCTGCCGCCGAAGGCCGCGAGGTCGAAATCGGGGATCCCGAGAAACGTTGACGCCGCGGATCACTCCCGAGGGGCGCTACCTCCTCGACTTTGACACCCGCGAACTGCCGAGGTTCGGAAGCGATGTGCTTGTGATCGGTGGCGGGATCGCAGGCTTGTCGGCTGCGCTCTCCGCGGCCAACGCGGGCGCGTCCGTCATCCTGTTGGCCAAGGACAGTCCGCAGCAGTGCAACACGGCGTGGGCCCAGGGAGGCATCGCGGTAGCGCTCGACAGCGAGGACAGCTTCGACTCGCATGCCGGCGACACCGAGCGCACGGGCGCCGGGCTTTGCGACCCGGCGGTGGTGCGCTGCGTGATCGAAGGCGCCCCGGGGTCCTTCGACGAGCTGGTGCAGCTGGGTGCGCAGTTCGACCGCGAAAACGGCGGCTATGCGCTCGGGCGCGAGGGCGGCCACTCGCATCGTCGGATCGTTCACGCCCAGGGCGACGCCACCGGCAGCGAGGTGGTTCGAACGCTCTCGCATGTCGTCGATAAGCATGCCGGGATCCGCCGCCACTCGACGGGCTTCATGGTGGATCTGCTGACGCACTCGAACCGTTGCGTGGGCGCCATCGTGCGCGGCGCGGACGGAAACGAGTACTCCATTCTGGCGCGCTCGGTCGTACTCGCCGCTGGGGGCGCGGGGCGGCTGTTTCGTGAGACGTCGAACACGCGGGGCGCGACAGGCGATGGGATCGCGGCAGCGTTCCGCGCCGGTGCGGACCTCCGCGATCTGGAGTTCGTCCAGTTCCATCCGACGACGTTGTATCTCGCCGGCAGCGATCGCGTGCTCGTCACTGAGGCCGTGCGAGGCGAGGGCGCCCACCTCGTCGATGATGAAGGACGACGTTTTTTGACGGATGTCCATCCCGATGCCGAACTCGCGCCGCGCGACGTCGTATCGCGCGCGATCGTGCGTCATCTGAAGCGTCCCGACGTGCATGACGTCTTCCTCGATTTGCGTCATTGGAAGTCCGGGCTGGTGACGCGCCGGTTCCCGGGTTTGGCAGCAACATGTGCCCGTTACGGTCTGGATCCCGAGCGGGACCGGATCCCGGTACGGCCGGCCGCGCACTACATGATCGGCGGCGTGACCGCGGATCCCGACGGCCGCACCTCGCTCGAGGGGCTGTTCGCGTGCGGCGAGGCCAGCTGTACGGGGCTGCACGGCGCAAACCGGCTGGCCAGTAACTCGTTGCTGGAAGGACTCGTCCTTGGACGACGAACCGGTCGGGCGGCAGCGGCGGAGCGAGGCGATCGATTCGACGGCGAGATCGCCCACCGAACCGGTCGCGCCGACGCCGGCCGCGTCGACATCGAGGATCTGCGCAAGGCGCTCGTGAGTCGCATGTGGCGCTCGGCGGGCGTGCTGCGACAGGAAGATGGCCTGCACGAGGCGGCTGCCGCGATCGAAATCTGGCGTCGCTTCCTCGGACAAGCGAACCTGCACGGCCGAGCGGGGTTTGAACTCGAGAATCTGCTCCTGCTCGGGGCGCTTGTGGTGGCCGGTGCGCGACAGCGCGAAGAAAGCCGCGGCACCCACACGCGCCTCGATTGCGAAGACCGCGATGATAAACACCAGTTGGGCAGCTATCACTGGCGTCGCGGGGCCGAATTCGAATTCAAGCCTTTGGAGAGTCGCCCCGTGGGGCGAAAGGGATAAACGTGGTCGAGAAGGAAAAGCGAAGCACCGAGCGCGAGGCTGGGGAACGCGCTGTGTTGGTGGGACTTACGCTTCCCGACCAGCCCGTATCGCATGAGCACCCGCTCGAGGAACTGGCTCGATTGACCGAGACCGCCGGAGCGATTCCGGTGGGGCGGTTGGTGCAGCGGCGTGCGCGTCCGGACCCGTCGACCTACATCGGCAAGGGCAAGGCGATGGAAGTCGCGGAGATGGTGCGCGAGCTGGATGCCGACCTGGTCATCACCGATGGAGACCTGTCGCCGGCGAAGCTTCGTAATCTCGAGCGGGTCCTCGACATGCGCGTCGTCGATCGCACGGAGCTCATTCTCGACATCTTCGCGCGACACGCGCAGTCGCATCAGGCACGCCTGCAGGTGGAACTCGCCCAGGCGCAGTACGTCCTGCCGCGGCTGCGTCGCATGTGGACCCACCTCAACCGCGAGGGTGGTACCGGGCAAAGCAGCGCGATCGGTACGCGTGGCCCGGGTGAGAAGCAGATCGAGATTGACCGCCGCCTTCTGCGTCGTCGGATCCGCGATCTGAAGCAGAGCCTGGAGGCGATTGCCGCGCGCCGCGAGCGCATGGCGGCCAGCCGTACCGAATTCTTCAAGATCAGCATCGTCGGCTACACGAACGCCGGCAAGTCCACGCTGCTCCGTCGCCTTACCGGCGAGGATGCGTACATCGCCGACCAACTGTTCGCGACGCTCGACACGCAGACGCGGGCGTGGACGCTCGGCAATTCGAAGCGCGTGTTCCTGTCAGACACGGTCGGATTCATTCGCGATCTGCCGCACCATCTCGTGGCATCGTTCTATGCCACGCTGGAGGAGGCGCGCGTTGCCGACCTCATCCTCCATGTGGTCGACGCATCCCATCCGGACGCGCTGCTGCACATGGAGGCGGTCGATCAGGTTCTGGAGGAGGTCGGCATCGGTTCGACGCCGAGCTTGCTGGTGCTCAACAAGGCGGACGCGCTTGACGATTCGCTGGTCCTGCGGTCGCTGGCGGCAGACCGCGAACCGGAGATCGCGCTGGCCGTGTCCGCACGCACCGGAGCCGGCATCGATGAGCTGACGCACGCCGTCGAGCGTCACATTCGCGCGACACAGTCGGAGGCGGAATTCCGCTTGCCGGCTGGTGAGGGCAAGATTCTGGCCTGGCTCTCCGACCACGGCACGATCGTGCAGCGCGCCTACGAAGACGGTATGGTCGCCCTCCGCGTCCGCCTCGGCCCCGCCGACCTCGCCCGTGCCAGCCGCATGGTCGAAGAGCTGGAACGCAAGAACGGCCACTAAACGCCCGCACCCTCCGACCGCCAAACGAAACAAGGCGGGGCCGACCCGTGGGTCAGCCCCGCCTTTTCAATTCGTCTTCCCGACTCATCGTTCCAACGGCGTCAGCTGTTGGACCATCAACCCGTTGGACCATCAACACCGCCGTCCCAACGGCGTCAGCCGTTGGACCATCAACACCGCCGTCCCAACGGCGTCAGCCGTTGGACCATCAACACCGCGTGCGATCCGCGTACGCAGATCGCGTTAGCGCGACAGCTTCAGCCGCGTTCCGGCCTTGACGTGAATGCTGATGAGGTTGTTCTCCCTCATGATGCGTGCGATGCGCGCGCCCTCGCCGCTGCTGCCGTAGAACTTGCGGCAGATCTTGTAGAGATCGCCGTCGCTCGACTTCACCACGTAGGTCGAGGGCACTCCGCTCGACGGCTTCTTGGCGGCCGCGCGCTTGACCGGCGTCTCGTTCTTGACGACTACCGGGCGCGAGCCACCGCGTCCGTCCATCGCGGGGATGATCAGTTTCTGACCTTCCGAGATGACATTGGCGCTGCGCAGGCCATTCGCCTTCACGATGAGGTCGATGCCCTTGTAGACCTTGTCAGGGTAGTACTGGCGCGAGATCTTCTCGAGCGCCTCTCCGGAACGCACGACGTGCACGCGCTCTTTGGACGCGGGCTTCCGTTCGTCCGGCTTCGGCTTCGGCTTGACCACCGGGGCCTCTTCGATCGGCGGGTTGATGATCAGCGAACGCTCCTTGCCGCTGTCCGGCTTCGGATTGATCGGGGGTGTGCGCAGGTCGGACTCGTCGTCCGCTGCGTCCGGCGCGATGAAGATCGTGCCGCTGTTGTCCCTTTCGTACGCCGCCACTTCCTCGTCCTGAATCCCGTCGCGCGAGTTCCAGCGGTCGTAGGCGATGACACCCGCCACGACAAGGAAGAGAAGTCCGAGCATGAAGTACTTCACCCGATCCGCCATCACGTCTATCTCCTGCAGTCAGCCAGCCTTCCCCACACGCGGCCCACAACCGTCGGCGAGGCAAGGACATCAAGGCCCATCATCTCGATCAGTTTCGCATGATAGGCCCCCATATGTGGTGGGTCAACCCGATTTGACGGGGTCGTTCGTTCGCTGGGTTTTGTTCAGTAGGGGGCGCGGGGGGCTCCATCCTGCGCGGGGTTCGCTGCGCCCCTCCCCACAAAGCGCCCCTGCATACGAAAAAGGGGCCGCCCGCTTGCGCGGACGGCCCCTGCTGGGTGAAACGAACGACTACACCGCTGTTGCCGTGGCCGTATCCCCGTCTTCGTCCGCGGTGAACTTCACGAACTGCAACAGGAACAGCAGCAGCATGCCCATCGGAATCGAGAGCAGGAAGTCTGCGAAGCCGATCTTGCTCCAGTCACCGGTCAGGTGGCCCTGCAGCGCGTCGAGCGCGAGCAGGATGACGAAGCTGCCTGCAGCGTACGGAAGGACGCGCTTGGCGAAGCTTCCGACGGTGCCGCCACTCTGCTTCCAGAGCCAGGGCAGGTAGATCAGTGTCGGGCTGGCGATGAAGATCGACGAGTAGGTACCGACCAGAACGCCTGCCATCAGGATGAACGCGAAACCCTCGAGCGGCGAGCCGGATCCGATGTTCATCACGAACAGGATCGTGACCACGACCCACGTCGTGGACGTGGTTCGAATGGTGCGCGTAAACGTCTGGTTGATCGACTTGTTGAGAATCGACCCCAGTCGGGCCGTGCCTGTGCCGCGGTTCTCGCGGATGCGGTCGAACACGACGATGGTGTCATTGATCGAGTAGCCGATCAGGGTGAGGAAAGCGGCCACCGTCACCAGGTTGAGCCGTGCGTCCACCAGTCCGCTGGCATTGGCCAACGCGACGACGCCGAGCACGACGAGGACGTCATGGATCAGGGCGACCACCGCTGCGAAGCCGAAGGCCCACGAGCGGAAGCGGAACGCCACGTAGAGGATGATGCCGAGAATCGAAAGCCCAACCGCGCGAATCGCCGCGTCCCGGTGCTGACGCGCCGTGAAGGGGTCGACTCGGTCCGCGGACGGGAGCGGGTCGGTGAGGGCGAAGACGTTGTTGGCTTCCTTCGGGAAGGGCGTCTCCTTGAGTGCGGTGGCGCGGGCGGTGAGTGCCGCCTTCGTTTCCTCGGTGGCGCCCTCGGCGGATGCCTCGCTCTCGAGGTAGGTGAGCGCGGCCGCGGCGGCGTTGGCGTCGAACGCCTTGAGTGCCTTGTCGACCGCGAGGTCGATGTCCCGCGCCGTGTCCGGCGAGTCGCTGAACGTTACGCGGAACGTCTTGCCGGCGCCCTGCACGTTCTCGATCTCCGCGACCTGGGCGCCACGGAGCACGTTGTTCGCGCGACTGAAGCTTTGGAACGCCTCCGCCAGCCACGGTGTCTGGGCCTGGTCCCCGACGAACGTGAGCACGCCGGTTGCGTTGCCCTGTCCGTCATCCGCAATGGTCTCGCGGAACGGGCCCGGGACGAGTTTGTCCGCGAACAGAGTCCGGAGACGTCGCTCGAACTTGTCGATCGTCTCCTGCGTCGAGATTTTCTGGCTGCGGATCTCGAAGATGCGGCCGGTGTCGGCGGCTACGGCTGCCCCGATACCCTCCGCGGAAGCGCGCACGGTCACGTCGGCGTACTGGTCGTCTTCCTTGGCGAGGCTCGCAATGCGGGTCTCCACCTCGGACTTCGGAACATCGCTATGGAACCGGACCACGAGGCGCGAGCCTTCCGAGAAGTCGAGGTCGTACCGCACGGTCTCCGGCACGGCCTCCCAGAGAATCGCACCAATCAGCATCGCGCACGCGGATGTAAGCACCGCCTTGCGCTTCTTGCTCATCCAGTCGATCTTCGGCGGGTTGTACTCGCCGCGCATGCTGCACTCGGACATGATGCCCTTGCTCATGAGCCAGGTGAGCAACGTACGGGTCACATAGAGCGCCGTGAACATGGAGACCAGGATTCCGATCGCCAGCGTGATACCGAAACCGCGCACCGGTCCCGAACCGATCTGGAACAGGAAGTACGCGGTGATCAGGGTGGTCAGGTTGGCGTCGATGATGGTGACGAGTGCGCGGTCGTAGCCGGTTTCGACGGCCTGGGTGACTGTGCGTCCCTTGGCACGCTCCTCCTTGATGCGCTCGAATACGAGGATGTTCGCATCGACCGCCATACCGACGGTGAGCACGAGCGCCGCGATGCCGGGCAGCGTGAGGACCGCCTCGAAGAACGCAAGCACGCCGATCAGCAACACGAGGTTGAGCAGCAGCGCGATGTTGGCCAGCAAGCCCGGCCCCTTGTAGAGGTAGACCATCATGACCAGGACGAGTGCGAAGGCGATCAGCGTCGACAGGACGCCTCGATCGCGCTCGGCGCCGGCCAGCTCGGCCGCGATGGTGCGCTCCGAGATCAGGACCGGCTTCTCCTTGAGGGCGCCGGACCGCAGCACGGCAGCCAGCGTCTTCGCCTCGGTCTCATCGAAGCCGCCGGTGATCTGACCACTGCTCCGCAACCGCTCGCGCAGGTTGGGGGCGGAGTCGACCTTCTCGTTCAGGATGATCGCCATGAACTTCTGCGACTGCTTCGACTTGTCGGTCAGCGAGGCCATGCGGCCCTGCCATTCACGCTTCACGGAGAACGTCACCGCCCACTCGTTGCTGACGACTTCGCGCTGCGGGCGCTCGTAGTTGACGGTCGAAAGCGCATCGCCGCCGACGTCGAACTTGTCGATCACGCACAGCACGAAGGGATCGCCGTTGTCCGGCAGGCGCGCGCGCGGGTAGTCGCCCTTGGCGCTGGCCGACAGCTCGTACCACTTGAGGCCCATCGGCGCGTTCGCCTTGTCCTCGGGGTCGAGATCCTCGAACTTGATGATGGCCGCATCGTCGAGGCCCTTCTTGCGCGCCTCCTGGAACTGCTTCCAGTACTTCTCGTAGCCCTGGAAGATGCCGTCCTTCTCGACGGTGATGCGGAACTCGAGGTTACCGAGAACGGTAACGAGTTCCTTGATCGACTCGACGACGGCCTTGTCGTTCGCGCTCACTTCGAGCGAGAACGTGTCATCGCCGAGCGGCGTGATCTCGATGTCCTTCAGACCGAAGCCGTCGACGCGACTCTGCACGATCTGGATGGCCTCGTCGAGCAGCTTGCGCTTGAGGCCGGGCTGCACGTCGGTGAATTCAAAGCGGAAGCCGAGCTCCGAACCGCCCTTGAGGTCGGTTCCCTGCTCCAGCCTTCCGCCGTATACGCCTTGGTAGGCCCACCACCCGAGGGTGATGACCACCAAGGCGATGATGGCGAATCGGGTTCCTAGTTTCTGATTCATGATTCCTGCATTCCTCTCCGGATTGCAATCCGTACACCTGAGCGGACCCTGACCGCGGCACCGGCACACGCCGGTCAAACCACGACAAGGCGGCTAGGCGACGGGCGGTGGGAGAGCGAGATGACCGGACCGGAGCGAGACGTCGTCCGGCTCGGTCGGCGGTTCGGGGAAGCGCAGCACGACAGGAAGTCGGCGCGCGGAAAGTGCCGGAGCGGGTTCGGGGCACAGCCCCGGCTCGGTCTCGTCGGGAACGGGTCCGTCCCCTGTCGGGAAGACCGGCGTCAGCTCGCACCAGTAGGTGCGCGCCGGAACGCGCTGGTCTTTTTGCTTCTTCTCGTTGTTGTCGTCCGACTTCGGAGCCTGCGCTTCTTGATCGAGTCGCGGCCCCGACTGCTTGGACTGTTCCGCCTGCTCTTGCTTCTCGACAGTCTTCTCCGCGGCTGCCTTGCTCGCGGTGTACACCGGTGCGGTCGGAGCCAGCACGATGGCGAACAGGGCGGGGAGGAGCGCGAGGAGGGGAGAGCGCATACGAAAGATCAGATCGGTTGGATCGGGCGGACTAACCCTTCGCCTTGGCGGGGATTGCCTTCTTTTTACCCTTGCTGGCGGCGGCTTGCTTGTCGAGTTCGGCGCCGTTCTCAAGATCGTAGATCGAGCTGCGCTTCATCTTGATGCGCATGTCCTTGCCGAGCTCCAGCGTGACGTTGTTCTCGTCGAGCGTGGCGATCGTTCCGAAGATGCCGCCTGTGGTGACCACGCGGTCGTGCTTCTTGAGCTCCGCCATGCGTGCGCGGCGCCGCTTTTCTTTCTTCTGGCCGAGCATCGGCAGGAACATGAACATGCCGAGCACGAGGATCATGACCAACATGATCGGGTTATCGAAGAGCCCGCCGCCCGGGGCGGAGTTCTGTCCCGGAGGAGGTCCTTCGGAGGCGGCGACGGCGAGGATGGTGACGAAGTCGAGCATGGTGGGTGGGGTCCGGATCGGCTGGCCCAACACCTGTCGGCGTTGGAGCATTCAAACGGCCAAGTATAATGGCGCTCTCGCGCCCGTGAAGCTCTTCGCCGCTATGTCGGGCGGCGTCGATTCCGCCGTCGCCGCTCTCCTCCTCCATCGTGCCGGCCACGACGTGGTGGGAATCCACCTCCGCACCGGGGTCAAGGCGGGCCCAACCCTGCCCGGAGCCCGTCCGCGCTGCTGTGGGACAGACGAGGCCGCCGACGCCCGGCGCGTCTGCGATCGGCTCGAAATCCCCTTCTACGTCCAGAATTCCGAGCGCGATTTCGCCTCGATCATCAGCCGCTTCGCCGATTCGTATGCCGAGGGGGCGACCCCCAACCCGTGCGTCGCCTGCAACACCGAGGTGAAATTCGGCACGCTGCTCGAGCGCGCGCGAGCCTTGGGGGCGGACGCCGTGGCCACGGGACACTACGTGCGCCGAGTGGAGATGCCGGATGGGCGCTGGGCGCTGGCCCGCGCTCGCGACGCCAACAAGGACCAGAGCTACGTGCTTCACGGCCTGACGCAGGACGAGGTCGCGCACGCGCGGTTCCCGCTCGGTGACCTGACGAAAGAGGAGGTGCGGGAGCTGGCGCGGGAAGCGGGATTCAGTGTGGCGGACAAGGCGGAAAGCCAGGAGATCTGCTTCGTGCCCTCGGGCGACTACCGCGATCTCGTACGGAAACGTCGCCCGGATGCGTTCACGCCGGGCGAGATCGTCGACGAGCAGGGCAGTGTGCTCGGACGGCACGAAGGGATCGGGTCGTTCACCGTCGGCCAGCGCAAAGGGCTCGGCATCGCGGTGCCGGAGCCTCTGTTCGTGTTGCGTATCGACCCTGGATCACGACGCGTCGTGGTGGGGCCGCGAGACTCGCTTGGAGTCTCGGAAGCGCGCGTGACAGGCGTGCAGTGGACAGCCGTGGATGTGCCCACGGAGCCGGTGAAGATCGATGTGGTGCTGCGCTATCAAGCGCGCCCCGTCGCCGCAACGCTTCATCCTGAAGCGGACGCCGGGGCGCGCTTGCAATTCGCGCAGCCTGCCTGGCCCGTGACGCCGGGTCAGTCCGCCGTGTTTTATGACGGGGACCGTGTACTCGGCGGCGGGACGCTGGCTAGAGCTTGCTCTTGAGGTCTTGGCCGGGCTTGAACGTCACAGTCTTGCTGGCCGGAATCAGCATGGGCTCCTTCGTCTGCGGGTTGCGTCCCATGCGCTCCTTGCGAAGCTTCTTCTGGAACGTGCCAAAGCCCTGGATCTGCATCTTGCCCTCTGAGGAGAGAGCAGTGGTGATGCGACCGAAGATCGTTTCCACGATCTTCTGGGACTCCGCCTTCGAAATCCCCAAATCACCTGCTACGGCTTCAATCAGCTCGGTCTTGGTCACATCCGACTCCTTCCTCGGGCACTGGTTTTTGGAGACTGCCCGAGTCGATGGGAGCCTAGCAACGTGAGAAAACCGTGTCAATGAGCGGGGTTTGGAGCCGCCCCCGCGGAATCGCTCTCGGAGCCGCGCTGCTGGCCCTCGCGGGGGGGCTCGGCATCGGTCCTGCGTGGTGGCGCGCCCCTGCCGCCGTCACCGTTCTGAACGACTTCTCGGACTCGTGCGACCCCGGTCCGGAGGGGCAGCCGTTCGCCCACAGCGACTTGATGCGCGCGGTTCGCGAGGCCCAAGCGAAGGGTGCACGACGCGTCGTTCTGTTCACCGACGGCTGCGACATAACCGGCGCAGAACCCACCAATGAGGGCCTTCCGGTGGATGTCGTTCTGCGCCCGCGGAGCGACAACGTCGGCCTTCAAGAGATCACGATTCCGCCGCGAATCCAGCCCGGTGAGCCGTTTTCCGTGCGCGTGCGGGTGGGTCGAAGCGCGGGAGCGGAGGCGCCTGCCGCAACGGTTCAGGTCAGAGTTTCGCGCGACGGTGAGCCGATCGGATCGGCCCAGGCGATCACCCTGTCGAGGGGGGATTCGCGTGCAATTGCCTTTGTCGACAAAGTGCCGAAACGCGGCGTCGTTCACTATCGCGCACAGGTCGAGGGGGGGCCCGGGGGGGAGGCGGACGATCTCGCCGAGGCGGCGGCGCGGGTCGGGAACCGACCGCAGATCGCCGTTGTGGGAGCGCACCCGGAGTGGGGCGAGCAATTCGAAATTTCTTCGTGGAGACAGGGCGGGTCTCTCGATGGATTCGACGCCATTGTCGTCGCGGAGCCCTTGGCGGATCGCAGGGATGCGGACGAGGTAGCGCGATGCGTGCGCGCCGGCGCGGGCTTGATGGTGCTGGGGCACGACCCGTTGTTGGAGTCGCTGTTGCCGTTGACGGACGATCCGCCGGAGGGGCGGGCAGTCGTCCTGCAGGTCGACGTTTCCGGCAGCATGGAGAAACACCTCCCGGCGATCCGCTCCGGTTTCCTCAGTCTCGCGAGCCAGCTGGCTCCCAACGATCAGGTAGCGCTCATCCTGTTCCGCGATCAGGTGGTCTACGAAAGTTCGTGGGTCGATGCGACGCAAGCGCACGCGCTATGGAAGTCGGTTCCCGCGCGCGGGAATACGTTGCTCGCTCCGGCCGCGCGACGGGCGTTCGTGATGCTCTCGAATGCACAGGCCCGCCATCGGCGTCTGTATGTCGTGAGTGACGGAGAGTGGGGCGACGGCGAAGATGCGGAGCTCGCGCGTCTGCTTGCGGAGAACGCGACGGTCCATCGCGCGGCGCTGTTCGTGTCGGCGGACACGCCCCCGGCAGCGCGCACGCTGTTCCCGATTCACGGCGTCGCGTCCGCAGAGGCGATCGATGCTGCCCTGCTCCTGCTGGAGCAGCAGGCGCCGGATCGTCGGGTTGGGGGGCCCGTGAACGTGCAATCCAGCGAGGCGCCGCCGTGGTTCCGTGGCGTCGCGCCGCCTGCCGCAAGCGTGCGCGACTTCGTCCGACTGTATCCCCGCGGCGTGGGAGAGACCGTCGTGTCGGCGGCGGAGTCGATTCCCGTTGTGGCCGTTCGCACCGAAGGCGGCCGCATCGTGCAGGCTGCGAGCGGCGCAGCCGTCGGCCCCGCCGCGCTGCGAGCGTGCGTGCGCGATGACGCGTCGGTCGTTTTGTCCGCGGTGCGCGATGGCCGTGCGCTGCGGCTAAGAGCGCGAGGTTCGAAGGGCGCCGCGTTTGTCGTGGCTGGCAAGTCGATTCCCGCGCGGGCGGTGGGGAGTGACGTTTGGGAGGCGCGCTTGGACCCCGCACCCCCCTTGGCAATCACGGTCGAGTGTGGCGGCGCATTCCGCGTGGTGCCGGCCGCCGCGTCCGCGGAACTCTCCGGCCTGCACCCCAACGCAGAATATGCCGCCGCGATTGCGCGTGTTTCCGGCGGACGCTTCGCGCGGGACGCGATTCCGAAGGAGTGGGGGACCGAGTCCCCGATGCGTGCGGCAGCTTCCGTTACGCTGCTCGCTGCGGCGTTGCTCGTCGTGATAGCGGCGTTTTTCAGGCGAGGTCGATGAAACCGATTGCAGTGTGCTTGATTGCCTTGGCGGCGTGCCAGGGGATGGGACCCGAGACGGAGCCGGAGGCCGGCGCGCCGAATGCCGGCGGGACTCCCGCGGAGCCGGAGACCCCGACAGCGGCACCGGTTGAGCCCTTGCCGGACCAGTTCGTCGTGATCGGCGTGGCCACCGTCGAGGAGGCGTACCTCGCGCCCCGGGAGGCGTGGAGGCAGCTGCGTTCTCGCCTGACCAAGCTGCAGGCCGATGCGCGGCGTTGGGACACGGATCTGCTCGTCAGTTTCGAATCCGGGGCGGTCCACTGGACCCGCCGGGACGGTGCCCGCACCACCTGGAAAATGCCCGAAGCGCTTGTCCTGAACGTGGTTACGCCGCATGTCGTCGTGCGCAAGGACTTGACTCTCGTGGGCTTTCTCGGGGACGGGACGCAAATCCCTGGTCAGGAAGAACTTACGGTGGCCACCGTGACCTGGACCGGCGTCGGCGGAGGAAAGCCGGAATCTGGGCTGGTCGTTAAAGGAGGGAAGGCGTTCCGGTCGATGACACCCCGGTAGAGCACTAGCTCTGATTCTGGAGGAAACACATGTCGATTCGACTTCTTGGCGCCGTGGTCGTGGCGCTCCTGGTGACGGCCTGCTCGAGTACCCCCAAGCCGGAGGACGAAAAAGCTTCGGTTCAGCTCGATCTGAGCAAGGACTTTCCCGAGCCCAACAGTCCGCTGACAAAAGCGCGGATCGAAAAGCGCATCGCCGATATCCGCTACCAGCGGGGCGTCACGCTGATCTCGAATCTCGAGCGCATCGCCGGCTATGGCGACGTCGTGATTCCGTTCTGCATCGATGGCCTGGAGAACGACGACGCGATGACCCGCATGGGTTGCTCGTGGGTCCTCGGCCGTCTGGCGAACTCCGCCGCGGTTCCGGCGCTGGAAGGCGCACTGGA
>Ga0070729_10003810_pt1 | contig 17032 bp, 8 predicted proteins | sample tdDd472_FD_66725 | JGI IMG/M metagenome (GOLD analysis project Ga0070729, IMG submission 66725) | Marine sediment microbial communities from the Atlantic coast under amendment with organic carbon and nitrate - tdDd47.2 | ecosystem: Environmental > Aquatic > Marine > Coastal > Sediment | place... | reverse complement strand
GCCAAGGATGTGATCCGCGAGTTCATCGCCGGCCGTCCCCATGACCGCATCGGTCTGGTGGTCTTCGCGTCGCGGGCCTTCACCCAATGTCCGTTGACCCTGGACCATCAGGTCCTCACCGGCTTCCTCGACGAGATTCAGGTGGGCCTCATCGACGACGGGACCGCCATCGGCCTGGGCCTGGCCACCGCGGTGGGCCGCCTGCGCCACAGCAGTGCCGAGAGTCGCACGGTGATCCTGTTGACCGACGGCATGAACAACGTGCCGACCCTGGAGCCGGAGACGGCGGCCGAGCTGGCCAAGACCCTGGGTGTGCGAGTCTACACCGTGGCCATCGGACGCGAAGGCGTCGCGCCCATTCCCGTGGACACACCGTCGGGTCGCAGGATCCGGCAGTTCGAGACCCACATCGACGAGGATCTGCTGAAGCGCATCGCCCAGCACACCGGCGGCGTGATGGACCGCGCCACCGACCCCGAGGCGCTGGCGCGCATCTTCGCCACCATCGATAAGCTGGAAACCAGTCGTTACGAGACCAAGGTTTCCACCTGGCACCGAGAACTGGCGGGCTGGTTCGCTGCCCCCGCCTTGGTATTGCTCCTCCTGGCCGGGCTCCTGCAAGAGTCCTGGGTCAGGCGGTTACCCTGATCACGGAGGAGGTCCTGCATGCATTTCGCTGTCGGCACCTGGCTTGTGGCCCTCGTGGTCGTTCCCGCCCTGTGGTTGGCCTTTCAGGCTGCTGATCGGCGTGCCCGTGAGCGGAGCAAGGTCCTGCTGGGTGAACGTGCCCGTGATCATCGTGAGGATTGGAATCCCCGGGTACGCGGCTGGCGGCGTTTCCTGTATCTCGCCGCTGTGGCTGGACTCATTCTCGCCCTGGCCCGCCCCCAGTGGGGTGCCAGCGAGGTGACCGTTACCCAGCGTGGGCGTGATGTGGTGGTTGCCCTGGACATCTCCAACAGCATGCTGGCCGAGGATGTGACCCCCAGTCGTCTGGAACGGGCCAAGGCTGAGTTGACAGCATTTTTGCGGAGCCAGAAGGACAGCCGTGTCGGGCTGGTTCTTTTTGCCGGCGGGGCGTTTGTGCAGTGCCCGTTGACGGCTGATTATGGGACGGCCGAGATCTTCCTGCAGATGGCCGCCCCGGATATGATCTCATCCCAGGGCACGGCCCTGGCGACCGCCTTGTCCACCAGTCGCGAATTACTCCTGTCGGGGCGGGCCGAAGGTGGAGCCCAGGATTTCCAGGCCATTCTGCTGGTCACCGATGGTGAAGATCTGGAGGGTAACTGGGAGGCCGAGGTCCAGGCTTGCCAGCGCGAAGGAATCACCGTGATCCCGGTGGGGATCGGTGAGGAGACGGGTGGATTGATTCCCGTGACCGACGACCAGGGACGCCCCGCGGGCTTCCTGAAGGATGATGACGGACAGCTGGTCCTGTCCCGGATCGATCTCACCTCATTGGAACGGTTGGCATCCATGGGTGGTGGCTCGACCTTCAGGGTCGGGTTGGACGGATTGGCCGGTGAGCGTTTGCGCACGGTACTCGAGCGCCTGGGACGCCGCGATTTCGAGCAACGACAGGTGACCGCCTGGCAGGATCGGTATCATTGGCCTCTGGGGCTGGCCCTCTTGAGTCTGATGCTTGCTGTGCTGGTCCGCCCCCGACACAGGATTTCGACGGCCATGGTCCTGGCCGGATTACTCATGGGCATGCTGAACGCCTCGCCGGTCCATGCCGAGATCGTGCGCCCACCCGGCGCCGAAGCCGCCCAGCGCGGGCAGGCCGCCTATCTTGCAGGGGATTTCAACGAGGCCCTGAAGGAATTCCAGACCGCGAGGGCTCTGTCGCCCGAGGATGCGCGGCTGGCTCTGGCCGTGGGGGAAGCTCTGTACCACCTCGAGCGTTACGAGGAGGCTACCCGGGAATTCGAACGGGCTCGCCAGATGACGGACATCCCCGAGCTTCAGGCCGAGAGCCTCTATAATGCCGGCACCACGGCCCTGATCCAGGGGGACACCGAGGGAGCGGTGGAACATCTGCGGGAGAGCCTTCGCCTGGAGCCGATGCGGGAGGATGCTCTCCGCAACCTGGAGGCTGCCCTCTTGCAGCAACAGCAACAACAGCAGCAACAGCAGCAGGACCAGGATCAGGAACAGCAGGAAGATCAGGAAAAGAAGGACGACGAAGAGCAGGAGCAGGAGCAGGATCAGCAAGACCAGCAAGACCAGGAACAGCAACAGGATCAGGAACCACAAGATCAGGAACAGGAGCAAGACCAAGAGCAGCAACAGCCTCAGGAGGAGCAACAAGAGCCCCCGGCCGAGGACCAGCCTCAGCCAGAGCCCGAGCCCTCCCAGGAGGAACTGGACAAGGAGCAGGCCTTGCAGCTCTTGAAGGCCCTTGATCGTGATGAGCAGGAACTGAAACGCTCGGTGCAAAGGCGGCTCCACGGCGGCCCGACCAAGAGCGGGAAACGATGGTAATGACCAGGACAAAGAGCCTACTGGTGCTGATGTTGATGCTGTCACTGGCGACCGTGGCCCGGGCCTCCTTGCGCTGTGATGCTCAGGTCGACCGGACTCAGGTCCGGCCGGGTGGACAGATCGTCCTGGTGTTCAATGTCGAGGGCGATGTGCGCCAGCAGCCGGAGCACTCCATGCCCAGGATCGAGGGCGTAGAGTTCGTCAACGGGGGAACCAGCCAGAGCTTCAGCGTGGGCGGCGGCAAGTCCAAGATCTCCGTCAGCAGCACCTATTACCTCAAGGTGCGCCGCCAATCCGGATTCACCATCCCGCCGGTCACTTTCCGATCCCAGGGTCAAACCTGTTCCACCGAGCCCATCAACATCGAGGTCGACGCCGCCGCCATCGTACCCGGCCAGACCGGCAACCGCCCTCCTCCGCCCTCAGCGAGCACGAATCAATCATCCAGCCGTTCAAGCTCCAGTGCCGGAAGCCCCGGCGACCCCTATTTCATCACCTTGTCCCTGGCCAAGGATGAAGTCTGGGTGGGGGAGCAGGTCGTCCTCATCTTCCGTTACCATCGACGACAGAGTTCCTGGGACCAGCCCACCTACACGCCGCCGCGCACCGAAGGATTCTGGCGTGTCGATCTGCCCCCCGAACGCAACTACCGGCGCAGCGTCGAGGGGCACGTCTACGACATCACCGAGATTCGCTACGCCCTCTTTCCCACCAAGGCGGGACAGCGGGTCATCGAGGCGGCCTCCGTGACCCTGCCGGGCGACCCCTTCAACAGGCTCTTCGGGCGTCGAGGTCGTGGACCAAGGCAACTGGTGACCGATCCCATCGCGGTCACGGTCAAGGATCTTCCCCTGCCGCGACCGCCCCGCTTCAGCGGGATCGTGGCCGACCGGGTCGAGTTCACCGCCACGGTCGATCGTGACACGGTGCCCCGAGGGGAACCGGTGTCCCTGGCCCTCTCCGTGGTGGCTGACGGTTTTTTGAAGAGTTTCGAGGGCTTCGTGGTCCCCGAGATCAATGACCTGCAAATCCATGACGCGGCCGAGAACCTCCGGGAAACGGTGGATGGTCCCCGCTATGAGGCGAGGTTCAGGCAGGAAAAGGCCATGGTGCCCACCCTTGACGGAACCATGTCCCTGCCGCCCCTGGAGTTGACCTATTTCGATCCGGGCAAGGGAACCTACGCCACGGTGTCGGCTTCCGTTCCTCCCCTGGTCGTCACGCCCAGCGACCTGCCAGTGGCCGGGGACGATCCCTCGGGTTTCCGGCGGAGTGAGATCGCCAGGCTCGGGCGAGACCTGGCCTTCATCCATCCTCTGCAGGGATCACCGGGCCGTGACGGCAACCGCCGACCCGCCCAGATACTCTGGTGGGTGGTCTTGTTGGCTCCCTGGGGACTGCTGGGCCTCTACCGCCATCGGCTGCATCGACAGGCAGTGGATCTTCGGGATCCGGTGGGCCAGCGCCGGCGGACAGCCTGGCCCCGCGCCCGGCAGGATCTCCAGCAATTGACACGGGGCGGCGATCCCGCCGACCTGGCCCGGGTGATCCTCACCTTCGTGGCCGACCGATCCGGCCGGGCCTCGGCGGGCCTCACCGGTCGTGATGTCCGGTCCTGGGCCGAGGAACTGAACAAACCTGATGCGGCCGGCAAACTGGCCGCCATCCTGGAGCAATGCGACAGCGCGAGCTTCGGAGGCGCCACCGAGATGGACGTCCCGCAGATGGCTCGTGAAGTGGAGACGATGCTGGGTGGCCTGGACAAGGCCTCGGCGCGCCGCAAGGGCCGTAAAAGCGGCACGCCCCTGGCCGGTCTTCTGATGTTCCTGGTGGTCGTGATCGGGTCCTCGGCGCCCGCCCAGGACTTGCCTCCGGCTGCCGGCTCTTCGCCTGGTGTGGACCCGGCTCGCCTGGTGGCCGAGGGTAATCAGGCCTATACCGATGGTGACCTGGATACGGCCCTGGCTCGGTATCGAGCAGCCCTGGCGCAGGGTGCCGGCGATGCCGATCTGCACTACAACCTGGGGAACACATTCGCTCGACGTGGGGACCTGGGCCAGGCCATTGCCTGCTATCTCCGGGCTCAGCGCCGCGCGCCACGGGATCGAGATATCCGCACCAATCTGACCTGGGTCCGCTCCCACACCGAGGACCTGGAACTGGCCAGCGGCAGCTTGCCACCGGTGATCTCTCAGCTGGACACGGCGGTTCATCAGCTGTCCGTGGACGAATGGGCACTGATCCTGTTGTTGTTGTCCTGGCTCATGGCCGGCCTGGTGGCCTGGTCCTGGCGGCGGGGATGGTTGGCCAGCGGTTCCCGGCGATTCCTGATCCTGCTGGGGGCATTAATGGCCCTGTCAGCCGTGGTCCTGGCCACGCGCTGGTACGAGGAGGAGATTCGGGATACCGCGGTGATCATCGCCGAGGAAGTGGAGGTGCGCAGCGGTCCGGCTACGACCTTCCCGGTGGTTTTCCAGATTCACGACGGCCTGACCCTGGTGGTTCGTGATCAACGCGATGACTGGGTCCAGATCGGCCTGGGCGGAGACTGGGTCGGTTGGGTGCCCGACGGGGTCCTGGAGCATGTTCAGGGGCGATAGACTGCTTCAGCCGTCGGACTCTCGCAGACCGTGACATCGACCAGGAGCGGCAACTGCGGCTTCAGCTCCTGGTAGATATAGCAGGCCAGCATCTCGGCCGTGGGGTTCTCCAGCCCGGGGATCTCGTTGAGATTGGCGTGGTCCATCCGCTCATAGAGAGGCGCGAAGGCCGCCTTGACCTCGCCATAGTCCTGAACCCAGCCCAGCTGAGGGTGCAGGGGACCTTCCAGACCAAGGACCACTCGATAACTGTGACCATGCAGGCGACCGCACTTGTGCCCTTCGGGAACGTGGGGCAGGTGGTGAGCGGCGTCAAAGGCGAAGGCCTTGGTAATTCTGGTGGTCATGCTTCCTCCCGGCCTCAGGGGCCGGTTGCGGGCGATCCTTAACTTGACTGAAGGGCGAAATTAAGGTCCAGGATAAAAAACTGTCAAATCCCACCCTCGAGTTGCCGATCCAAATACCAGCCGAAGACCCATGGACTGTGACCTGAAGGGCCGTCGTGTCGGACCAGAGCAACGACATCAACCAGATTCTCGATTCCCTGGGGCGACTCAAGGATCGTGTCCACGAATTGCAGGACACCGGGGCCGCCACCGAGGTGGCCGGGCCTGACGCCCGTATGGGTAGTCTGAACCGCGACACCCTGGTGTTGCTGAGGGCGGGTTTGGCCGAACTCGATGGTCTGACCCAGACCAGTGATTTCCCCAATTTCTTCGCACGTTTCGCCGGTCGTACGGGCCTGCGCATGCTCCTCTTGAAACGTTGGCGCTCCGGCCTGCAGGTCTGCGCCGAACGCAACGTCAGCCTGCCCCAGGAAGCCAAGCAGAAGCGCTCGGACGGCCGAGCGCCCATTCCCACCGATGAGGCTGACCTTTTCAGCGCGGTCGGTCGGGAACGCCAGGTCTACTGCGGCCCGGTCCCCATCAAGTCGTTCCCCCTGGATCTCACGCTGCTACTCGGCCGCGGCACCAGTGAACGCCGGATCGTGGTCACTCCCCTGCCGGCACGCGATCGATGGTCCACCTACGTCTATCTCGACGGTGACTGTGAGCACGATGCGGCCTTGACCGTGGCGGAGTTCCTGGCCCGGCATGCCGTCGATCGTCTGCGCCTTTTGCAGAAGGGCGATTTGAATCCCGAGGGCGAAGTGGCGGCCATGCTCAAGCATGAACTTCATCGCCGTCGGCAAAGCCTTGAACGTCAAACCACGGAACAGGGGCCCAGTCTTGGCGCCCGCGATGACGAGGAGGAGCCCTCCGCGGCCCCCCAGGAGCCCGCCCCGATGCCGGAGGTCAAGCTCGATTGGGTCCACCGTCAGCCCAGTGACTCCGTGGAAGATGACGGCCATGATCGGCTTGGAGAACTGGACGTGCCGGCCGCTCCTTCGGTTCCGGAGCCCAGAGCCATGGAACTGCCCAGTTCGGCCCTGCGGGTCACTCAGGCCCAGGCCGAGGCCGATGCCATTGTCGCGGCCTGGGAAGAAGCTGTTCTGGGTGTGTCTCCTGCTGAAGAGAACACAGAGAAATTCGAACCCGTGATTCCAGCCACGCCCATGGCTCCCGAGGACATCCTCCATCAGAGTGGGGATCTGCCGGCCATGCCCAAGGCCGCCCTGCATATCCTGTCGGTGATCGAGGACCCACGCACCACCGCCACCCGGTTGGAGCGTGCCGTGGCCATGGATCAGGCCCTGACGGCAAAGATCCTCCGCATCGCCAATAGCCCGTTCTACGGTGCTGTTCGAGACATCAAGACGGTGAGTGAGGCCATTGTCCGCCTGGGCTATGTGACCATCCGGAACTGGACCCTGGTGACTGCCACCAAGTCGGTCTTCCTGGGAGCTGGAGCGGGTCTGCTGTTTCAGAAGATCTGGCGCCAATCTGTCCTGTCGGCCATGGCATCCCAGCTCGTGGCTCAGTCCATACGTCGAGCAGAGCCCGAGATGGTGTTCGTGGGTGGCCTGATGCAGAACATCGGTCAACTGGTGCTGGCCCGCAGTCACCCTGAGCTCTTCCACCAGGTGGTGTCCGTGTCAGCGGAGGAGGGGTTGCCCTACCATGTGGTGGAGCAGGAACTCCTGGGCTTCGACCACGGCGATCTGGGGGCGCTCCTGATCAAGGAGTGGAACCTCAGCGAGGACCTGGAACAGGGTGTCCGCTGGCATCATCGCCTGGATCATCCGGATATCGAACGGCCCGAACTGGCTGCCATGATCGCCCTGGGCGAAGACATCGCCGCGTGCACCGGCAGTGGGGATGAGTCGGAAACGGCTCAGCGATTCGACAACAGTCAGGCGGCCGAGGTCTTGGGGATTTCTCATGATCTATTCCGTCGGCTGAGTTTCGAAGCCCGTGATTTGAGCATCGATTCCAACCTCTTTTCCTAGCCTCCACCGATCTCACCGGCTCCCTGTCCTTGAACTGGGCATCTTTCTGCGGCGTTGATATTGGGTGTCTGACGGGTTAATATTGCCAGCCCACACCATACCCCGCACACGAGGTGAAGTGACGTTGATGCAGATCGTCAAGGGCAAGACAGGTTGGATCGAGGTCATCACCGGTCCGATGTTCTCCGGCAAGAGCGAGGAACTGATCCGGCGGATCCGACGGGCTGAGATCGCTCGCCAGCGCGTTCAGATCTTCAAGCATGCCATCGATGCCCGGTATGACGCCACCAACATCGTCAGCCATAGTCAGCAGTCTATGCCTTCAATCACCGTGAAGAATCCCGAGGACATCCTGGCCCAGATCGCCGATCGCACCGAGGTGGTGGCCATCGACGAGGCTCAATTCTTCTCGAAGAAACTGGTGGAGATCTGTGAGAAGCTCGCCAACCAGGGCAAGCGCGTCGTGGTGGCCGGTCTGGACCTCGATTACCGGGGGGAAGCCTTTGGACCCATGCCGGACCTGCTTTGTCGGGCCGAGTATGTCACCAAGGAACTGGCCATCTGTATGGTGTGTGGTGACCCCGCCGGCTTCACTCAGCGTTTGACCATGAGCCGGGACCAGATTCTGGTGGGCGCCCAGGGTATGTACGAGGCTCGGTGCCGTCACCATTTCGAGGTTCCCGCCGAAGAGGACGAAGCGGCTGACTGAGTGCCGAGAATGACCCATCGTGCATGATGAAATATCATGTGTCGGCAGGGTTCCTCGTTCTTCCTCCCAACTCCCTCACGTTCCTGTCTCGCCGGGTACTGTCCTTGCAAGGATATTTCAGGATGAATTGGCGTAGGCTTTTTGCCCGCGCATTCGCTGTGGTGTATACTCAAGGATCAAATTGACTGAGTTGTTGTCTTTCCACGTCCATCCCCCGAGGTCTGTTATGACGACCCACGCTGTCCCTGTCCGTTCTCTGGTCACCGGATTCCTGCTCGCCTTCTTGCTGGTATCCGCCGGCTCGGTGTTCGCCGCGCCCCACCATGGTGATCCATTCGTTCTCCAGCAGCCCGACGGATCACCTGTCGAGGTCCTGGTCTGGGGTGACGAATTTTACCAGCGTATCGAGAACCTGGAGGGGTACACCCTGGTTCGGGATGACGAGACCCAGGTGATCTGTTATGCGCGCCTGGACGCTACCGGGACGACCTTCGAATCCACGGGCGTGCCGGTGGGTGAACCGGTTCCCGGCGGTCTCGTTCGGGGGCTGAAGATTCCGCCCGCCAGTCGATCCAGTCTGGCCAGTCAGGCCCGGGAAACCCTGTTCGTCGAAGAAGCGGCCATCCTGTCCCAGAAGGACCGTGATCCTGAGCCGTCCAACCAGGGCAATGTCAGGGGCATCACCCTGATCATCGACTTCTCCGACCAGGTGGGGACGGTGCCGGCTGAGGACTTCGATGCCTACCTCAACCAGGAAGGCTACACGGGTTACAGCAATAACGGCTCGGTTCGCGACTACTTCTACGATGTCTCCGGCGGCGCCTTGACCTACACCAACTATGTGCCGGCCGTCTATCTGCGCGCGCCCCAGCCCAAGACCTACTACGAAGATCCCAACATCAGCTATGGCCAGCGGGCCCGTCAGTTGGTGATCTGGGCTCTCAACGAGCTGGATGATCAGGGGCTCGACTTCAGCCAGTACGACGCCAACGGCGATGGTTTCATTGACGCCATCAATGTGTTCTATGCCGGCCAGCCCACGGGTGGTTGGGCCGTGGGCCTGTGGCCCCATTCCAGCGTCGTGTCCTTCTACGCCGATGGGATCAGCTCCTACAAGTACCAGATCACCAACATCGGCTCGACCCTGCGCCTGTCGACCTTCTGCCACGAGAACGGGCACATGATCATGTTCTGGCCCGACCTCTACGACTACGGCTACGAGTCCAGCGGCGTGGGTGGGTTCTGCTTGATGTGTAACAGCGGCGCCGGGACCAACCCCGTGCGTCCCTGTGCCTACCTGCGTGCCGAGGCGGGCTGGGAAGATCCAGTGATCTTGGAGGGAATGCACAGTGGCCTCGTGGCCTCTCATGCGGACCTGTCCATCTACAAGGTTCCCCGCACCGGCCATGCCAATGAGTTTTACCTGGTCGAGAACCGGTATCGAACCGGACGCGACTCCAGCATCCCGGATTCCGGCCTGGCCGTCTGGCATGTCGACACCTACGGCAGCAACAACAACGAGCAACAGACACCGGGGTCGCATTACCTGGTGACCTTGGTGCAGGCCGACGGACGCTGGGACCTCGAGCACGGCAATGGTAGTGGCGATTCCACCGACCTCTGGAAGGCGCCCACTTATGTCGAGTTCAACCCCAGCACCATTCCGCCGGCGACGTGGTGGGATGGCTCCGATGCTCCTGTCTACCTGGATGGGATCGGCTACAGTGGCAATGAGATGACCTTCAACTACCGGGAATCCCTGGGCACCATGGGTGTGACCATCACTCCGATGCCCGAGGGCATGGAGGCGCCCTGGACCTTGACCGGCCCCGAAGATTATCTCTTCGAGGGTGTGGGCGAGCGCATGCTCCTGGTCTGGAATGAGGGGACCTATACGTTGACCTGGGGCGATGTCCCTGGTTGGAGTGAGCCTGACCCGGTGAGTGAGTCCTTCGAGATCGTCGATGGCGGCGCCCCTGCGGTCTTCATCGGCACCTATAGCAATCCTCCCTTCGCCCTGGCTCCTGAAGGCGCGGCGGCTGATCCCGGGCTGGCCACGGCGGTCACGTTGCTGGACTTCGATGGGGATGGCGACATGGATATCCACGTCGTCAACGACGGCTCGGCGGACAAGTTGCTGCGCAACGATGGCGGCTTCGCCTACACCGACATCACACCGGCATCCCTGGCCATCACCGGTGCCGGCCGGTCCGCGGCCTGGGGTGATTACGACAATGACGGCGATGCCGATGTCTACCTCGTTCGTGACGGCGAGGCCAATATCCTGCTGTCACGCGATGGTGAGGACTTCGTTGATGTCACCGCTCAGAATTATGGTCTGGGTGATGAAGATGCCGGCCAGTTCGCCGTCTGGGGTGATCTCACCAACAGCGGTAATCTCGACCTCTATCTGGTCCAGAACGGCTCGGCCAACATGATGTTCAAGAACTATGGCGACATGGGCAGTGGCTATCCCCTGTTGATTGATAATCCCGCCGGTCCCCTCAACAACGCGGGGCCCGGCACTCGGGCACCGTGGTGCGACTTCGACCTCGACGGTGACCTGGACTTTTATCTGGTGAACAACGGTAGCGAGAACGTCCTGATTCGAAGCTATGATGGAACAGCCTTCGAGGATGCGGCCATCTCCGTCCTGGCCAGCCCCAATGCTGGTCGTGATGCCGTCTGGGCTGACTTTGACAACGATCACGATTGGGACCTGTTCCTGGTCAACGAGGACCAGGCCGACGCCTACTTCCAGCAAGATCAGGGCTATTTCCAGCAGATGTTCGAACCGGTGGTCCAGGATGACGGACCCGGCCGAGCGGTGGCCTTGGCCGACTTCGACAACGATGGCTTCCAGGATCTCTATGTCGTGCGTTACGGGATGGAGGACCTGGTGCTCTTCGGTGATGGGAACGGTGGGTTCCAGCGGGCGCCCCTGGCTCTGGCTGGAACCGATGGCTCCTGCTTGGCTGTGGCCTGTGGCGACCTCGATGGCGACGGCGGTCAGGATGTCTACATCGGCCGTGGCGACCAGCCCAATCTCGTGCTCCAGAATGCCATCGCTGATCGCGGACACTGGCTGCAGGTGGCCCTGGTCGGTGACACCGCCAACCGTGACGCCCTGGGCGCCCGGGTGCGGGTGGTGGCAGGTTCGCAGTCCCAGCTTCGTGAAATGCATGGCGATGGAGTGCACTTCGGCCTGGGGTCGGCCTCGATCGCCGACAGTGTCATCGTGTCCTGGCCGGGTGGCGACCAGACCATCCGGACAGACGTGCCCATCGATCGTCGCATGACCATTGCGGAGAACCAGGGTACCACCGGCGTGCCGGGATCCGAGTTGCCCCTGGCCACCGGTGTCAGCGAAGTGTTCCCCAATCCCTTCAACCCGAGTACGACCATTGCTTTCGACCTGGCTCGAAGCGGGGCCGTGGAACTGTCCATCTATGGCCTGGATGGGCGTCGGGTGGCGGTCCTGGTCCAGGACAACCTCCAGGCCGGATCCCACCAGGCGACCTGGCGGGGACAGGACAATGACGGCCGGGCCATGGCCTCGGGCACCTATTTCTGTCGCCTGCGCACCCAGGATGAGGTGAGTACGCGGCGCTTGACCTTGGTCAAATAGAGGCTTCGACAGGACACTGAGCAAACGAAGGGAAACCTGCTGGGTTTCCCTTCGTTGTATATACACAACGTGATGGTTAAAGGATGTGGTAGAATCAATTATCCCGATTTCGTGCCAGTTGGACGCTCATTGCTTGCCCGGGTCCTTTACTATCCGTAAACTTACTTTAGACTGTCCGGTTTCCCCCGCACCGAATGCGCCTTACTCCGGAGGCGCGCTGCAGCAAGGATTTATCATGGCGAGATCCCGCGCCTGCCGCTTGGCTTCTGCCCTGGCGCTCATCGTTTTTTCACTCCTGCTGCCAAGCTTGTTGATGGCGATTCCTGTTTATGGCGACCAGGTCACCTTGACCCAGCCTGATGGCAGCACGATCGAGGCACGGGTCTGGGGCGATGAATACCATCAGCGTTTCGAGGACCTTGAAGGCTACACCCTGATCCCGGATGCAAGCACCGGCTGGATCGAATACGCCAAGCTGGGGCCCCTGGGTGATGAGCTGGTACCCACAGGAGTGAGGGCCGGCCAGCAAGTCCCACGATACTTGACCCCCGGGATCCGCCTGGCCGGCAATGTGGTTGCCGATAAGGTGAACTCGGCCCGGGCCGAGATGTGGAATCCTCCCGCTAATGGTGAGAAGATCAATTATCCGATCCCCGCTTCCACAGGCCAGGTTCGGGGTGTCGCCCTGCTCATCGACTTCTCCGACGATCCCGCCACCATGGATCCCGCCGAGGTCGAGCAATTCCTCAACCAACAGGGTTATTCGGGCTATGGAAATAATGGCTCAGTGCGTGACTACTATCATGATGTGTCAGGCGGACAGCTTGAACTGACCCACGAATTGACCCCGTACTATTACCGGGCAGCCCACGCCAAGGCCTATTATCAGGACCCCACTCAGTCGCCGGGGTGGCGGGCCCGTCAGCTCATTCTCGAGGCCTTACACGACCTCGAGCGGCGGGGCTTCAACTACGATGAGTACGACTCCAATGGCGATGGTTACCTGGATTTGGTCACTGCCTTTTACGCGGGCGATTCCGGTGCCTATTGGGGACTCGGGCTCTGGCCCCAGGCTGGTGAATTCGGCTTCCAGGCCGATGGCGTGATTGGTCGGATATGGAGCCTCTCTCCCCTGGAAGACGAGCTCGCGCTGGGGACGGTCTGCCATGAGATCGGCCATGGCCTCCTGCAATGGCCCGACCTCTATGATTCGGGCCAGAATTCATGGGGCCTGGGACTCTATGGTCTCATGAGCAATCCTGGGGATAATCTGAATCCCCTTGATGTCTGTGGTCCCCTCAAGTTCTCGCTGGGCTGGACAGAAGATGTGCTCCTCGATGGCTTCATGCCGGATATGCAGGCTGTGGCCGGGCAGAATCAGGTCTTCTACATTCCTCATCCAGTCATCGACAACGAGTTCTATCTCCTGGAGAACCGGAGAGCCACAGGGCGCGATGCCTTTTTGCCTGATGAAGGGCTGGCCATCTACCACGTCGACTGGCTTGGGAACAACAATCTTGAAGTGATGCATCCCGATCTCCATTACATGGTCACGCTGGTGCAAGCTGACGGGAATTGGGACCTGGAATATGACCAGAACTGGGGTGACGACACCGATCTCTTCGGGGCCCCCGAATTCACACAGTTCAATGCCCAGACAGATCCTCCAGCACGCTGGTGGCGTGGACAGAATGCCTCCATCTACATTGACGACATTTCTGCTCCCGGCGACACCATGACCTTCCTTTTCCGTGACGGCATCGGCATTCTGCCGTTGCAGTTGACCGCTGAACCCCATGATCTCGAGGCTCCGTGGCGGGTCTCCGGTGCGGGAGATTACGTCAAGATCGGACAGGGCAACCGTCTGATCCACGTCCCCGCCGAGGGGTCCTATGTGGTTTCCTGGCTCGATGTCCCTGGGTGGCAAGCACCGCCGGCCGCCACTGTCTTCGTGCCTGAAGAGGGGCCCGTGCCCGAGGTCACCGTCCAGTACACCCATCCTCCGTTCACGAGCACCGTGGTGCCCTTGTTGTCGGAGGCGGCCTCCGGACGTGGTGGCCAGGTCGTGGACCATGATGGAGATGGGGATCTTGATATCTTCCTCTGCCGCGAGCACGAGGGTGACATCTTGTTGAGCAATGAAGGGGGCTGGCAATTCGGTGATGCGACGCCGTCGGCTCTGGCCTCACCTGGACCGTCCATAAACGCCGCTTTTGCCGATATCGATGGTGATGGCGACCAGGATCTCTACGTCGTGCGCCGAGAGGAAGCCGATCTCCTGTTGCGTCAGCAAGGTGATGGTCAGTACTCCTCGACGCCTGAACTCGTGTCCCTAGGGGGCGCCTCGGTGAAGGCGGCCACCTGGGTGGATTTCGATGCCGATGGCTGGCTGGACCTTCACCTGGTTCGCGACGGCCTCGCCGACCTTCTCCTGGAAAGCCCGGATAAATCCAGCGCCAGCATCTCGGATTTCATTGTCCGGGATATCTTGCCGGGGCACAGCTTCGCCAAGAGCGTCATGGCTTCCTGGTGCGATTACGATCTGAACCAGTTGCCGGATCTCTATTCGGTCAACGACTTCGGCGACAATGTCCTGTCTCATAACCGCTTGCCGGTACGAATCGTCGACGCCACCCATGGCGGCCTGGGCAACCCCTGGCGCGCGGGATCGGTGGTCTGGGGCGATTACGACAATGATGGTGATTTCGATCTCTACGTGGCTCAGGATGGTGCCGGCGATATCCTGTTCACCCAGTACGACGGCGTGTTCGTGATGTCGTCGGATCAGAACACCGACACGGCCGGTTACTGCCGTGACGCGGCCTGGGGTGACTTCGACAATGATGGCGACCTGGACCTCTACGTGGCCCGTCTGGGGCAACCCGATCGTCTCTTGATTCAGGACGAGCATGGGGTGTTCAGGGAGAGTCCCATGCTCCTGAGCGAGCCCGATGGAGCCACCGTGGCCGTGATCACGGCCGACCTCGACGGTGACGGCGGCCTCGATCTCATCCTGGATCGTGATGGTCAGCCGTCCGTGCTTCTGCGCAATACCATGGTCCGGAACCACTGGTTGCAGGTCGACCCTGAAGGGATCGGCTCCCTGCGGGAACCCGTGGGGGCAACCTTGCAGGTGCACCTGGGAGAGACGGTCCTCTCCCGCCAGGTCTCCATGCGTGCCGGTCCGTCGCGCCCGCCTCGGCGGATTCACTTCGGGCTCGGGGCCGCCAGTGTGGTCGACAGCATGGTGGTGAGCTGGGGGGATGGCTCGGTTTCGGTGATTCGGGATATCGCCGCCAACCAGGTCATCGCGGTGAATCAGGAAGCCGGCGATGGCCCCGGCGGCCAGACGATTCCCGATGTCACCCGGTTCTTGCCTGTCTATCCTAACCCATTCAATCCCGGCACCAATCTGGCCATGGATCTGGCCAAGCCCGGACATGCCCGCATCGTCATCTTCGATGTGAAGGGGCGCCGGGTGACCACGATTCAGGATGGTGACCTGCCGGCCGGTCAGCACATTTTCCGCTGGGAAGGTCGTGACGGTGCGGGTCGGGCCGTGGCGGCGGGTGTTTATCTGGCCAGAATGGATGCCGACGGAGTCCAGGAAAGCCGTCGGCTGGCCTTGATTAAATAGGCTCGGCCCTCTGATTGACCATGGGAGCACCCGCCAAGAGGCGGGTGCTCCTTATTATGCGGGTGCATCCCAGGGGTTGGATTGCTATAATTCCCGCCCATGTGGACCATCCAAACAATTCAGGGCCTGATCCGGCCCCCCCTCATCGGCATGATTCATCTGTCTCCCCTACCCGGCTCTCCCGGTTGGGGAGGTGATCTCGACCAGGTGATCAAGGTGGCCATGCGTGATCTCGACGCCTTGCACCAAGGTGGTGTGACGGTGGTCATGGTGGAGAACTTCCACGACATCCCCTTCTGGCCGGACCGCGTGCCGCCCGAGACCGTGGCTGCCATGACGGTGGTGATCGCCACCCTGAAGCAGCGTCATCCGGCCATGGCCCTGGGAGTCAATGTCCTGCGCAACGATGCCGGGGCAGCCCTGGGCATCGCCGCGGCCGTCGGGGCTTCCTTTGTGCGGATCAACGTGCACACCGGTGCCATGGTCACCGATCAGGGACCGGTCCTGGGCCAGGCGCATCAGACGCTGCGGCGCCGGCGGGAACTGGGACTGGATCATGTGGGCATCCTGGCCGACATCAGGGTCAAGCACGCGGCTCCTCTGGCCGAGCGTGATCTGGCCGACGAGGCGCGAGACCTGCGTCTGCGGGGAATGGCCGACGCACTCATCGTCTCAGGCGTGGCCACCGGCAGTGCGGCCGACCCTGCCGATCTCAGGATTCTCCGTGAAGCCCTGCCCGATTGTCCTCTCTTGCTGGGCAGTGGTGTGACCCTGGAGAACCTGTCCTCCTTTACCGACATGGCCGACGCCTTCATCGTCGGCACTTCGCTCAAAACCGATGGAATCATCGACCCGGTCCGGGTCGCCGCCATGGTCGCGGCCCTGGGCTGTGGAAAGGACCCAGCATGAAAGGCGTCATCCTCGCCGGTGGCCTCGGCTCACGTCTCCTGCCCTGCACCAAGATCACCAACAAGCATCTGTTGCCGGTGTACGATCGTCCCATGGTCCACTACCCGTTGCAGTGCCTGGTCTCGGCCGGCATCGACGAGATCATGCTGGTGACCGGCGGCAGCTTCGCTGGTGATTTCCTTCAGTTGCTGGGTAACGGCAAGGAATTCGGCCTGAAGGATCTCCACTACACTTACCAGGAAGGCGAGGGCGGAATCGCCGATGCCCTGCGCCTGGCCGAGGACTTCGCCGACGGCGGCAAGATTGCCGTGGTCCTGGGCGACAACATCGTGGAGAAGAGCATCCGAGGTGCCGTGCAGGCCTACAAGGAGCAGGGACATGGCGCACGGATCCTGCTCAAGGAAGTGCCCGATCCCGAACGTTTCGGCGTGCCGGTCTTCGAGGATGGCCGCATCGTGAGGGTGGAGGAGAAGCCGGCCAATCCCCTGTCGAATTATGCCGTCACGGGCATCTATTGCTACGACCACCAGGTCTTCGAGATGATCAGCCAGCTCAAGCCCAGCGACCGCGGTGAACTGGAGATCTCCGACGTGAACAACATGTACATCGATCGCGGGCAGCTTGAGTGGAGTGAACTCGAGGGCTGGTGGACCGACGCCGGCACCTTCCCCTC
>Ga0070729_10003808_pt1 | contig 17035 bp, 11 predicted proteins | sample tdDd472_FD_66725 | JGI IMG/M metagenome (GOLD analysis project Ga0070729, IMG submission 66725) | Marine sediment microbial communities from the Atlantic coast under amendment with organic carbon and nitrate - tdDd47.2 | ecosystem: Environmental > Aquatic > Marine > Coastal > Sediment | place... | reverse complement strand
CTGGCCAGGCAATTTACCTACGGGTAAAACACATTAAACGTTCCTACGGCATTTGGGGAGGTTATGATCGAATCGGTTCTGACTTCAGGGCGGATCTTGGGTACCAACCTCAAGTCGGGATGGAACGAATGTCATTTGGATCGGAATACAAGATGTATTTTGACAACGACCGGCTCATCAATGAGTTTGGTTTTGGTGGTGACTGGGATCGTACGGACCAGGTTGATGGGCAACCCATCGAAAATGAAATCGAAGGCTGGGCCTGGATCTCGGGACGCTATCGCTCAAACTTCAACGCGGTTTTGGTATCTCGCACCCGCACCTTCGCCGAAGTGGAATACGATCAAATTTCGTGGTACCACTCCGGGTCCATGAGCCCCTTCCCTTTCATGAAATTCAACTACGAGATCCGTGGCGGCGACTGGATTGATTTTTCGCACGCAAGGGCTTCAACATTTTTCAGCTATAGCCCCGGTTTTGACCTTTATATTGGGAAGCATCTCAGTATGGAATTCGACTACAACTTCTACCAAATGGACGTTGACCAAGGCTACCTCTACAAGACAGAAATAAAGGAGGTTTGGCTGAACTACCTGCAAAACGATCGCTTTCGCATTCGAGCCATTCTACAGTTCCCCAGTATTAGAAGGAATCAAGAGGCCTATGATCGTGAAATCTCAAGTCTGGAAGAGGAACTATTCAGCCAGATCCTTGTTTCATATAAAGTGAACCCTCAGACGGTTGCCTACCTGGGCTACAGCGACAACTACCTCGAGACAGATTGGATTGACCGCACTCAAATGGGGAGGCAAGTTTTCGCTAAACTAAGTTATGCCTGGATTCACTGACCCACATTGTGGTTCAATCAGGAATGATCCCATTCCTTGACGAAATCGCATCGGCAATTCGCCACTCCAAGAGGATTCTCTGTATCAGCGGTGCAGGTATGTCTGCGGAGTCGGGTATTCCTACATATCGCGGGATCGGAGGGTTATACAACCAAACCCTTACCGATGAGCAACTGCCTATCGAAAGGGTGCTTTCCGGTCCCTTTTTTGCCCAAAATCCGGCAATCACCTGGAAATACCTTTCACAAATTGAAGAGGCTTGCCGCGGCGCCAAGCCCAATCGAGCTCACAAAATCCTCGCCAAATGGCAAGAAACCAAGGATATTTGGGTGCTGACCCAGAATGTGGATGGATTTCATCTCGAGGCTGGAAGTAACAATGTCATTGAAATTCACGGCAATGTGCATCGATTGAAATGCACGAAATGTCACTGGAATACCGAAGTTCCAGATTACGCCAACTTGGATGTTCCGCCTTCATGCCCCGAGTGCCATCATACGATTCGACCGGAGGTGGTTCTTTTCGAAGAAATGCTGCCCGAACACGCGCTCCAATGCCTTTTCCGTGAACTTGAAGCGGGCTTCGACCTCGTGTTTTCGGTCGGAACATCCAGCCTATTCCCCTATATCACCGCACCCGTCATTCAAATGGCACAGCGGGGGGCCTTAACTGTTGAAATAAACCCAGAGCCCACCTCCATTTCGAATTTCGTACAGTATGCTATCCAGGCTCCAGCTGGGGAAGTATTTACCGCATTGGACGAGTTGGTTACCTGAATTTTATTCGAAGGAACCCACAGGAAACTACTTTTGAAGGGCGAGCGCGATCTCCTGGGTGAACTTGTAGAGTGAAAAGGGTTTCTTAATAAGAGAATGGGCTCCTTTTTGGAGCATATCATCGATACGCTTGTCCCAGGTATACCCTGAACAAATAATGATCTTCATTTTTGGTCGAAGCAGCCGTAATTGCGAGAACACTTCATCACCGGTCATTTCCGGCATGATCAAATCAAGAATGGCAAGGTGAATAGTACCATCGTAGTTCGTCGCAAGATCTATCGCCTGTTGGCCATTTTCTGCCAATAGACAATTGAAACCGTGTCGCAGAAGGGAATGCTCCATGCAATTCCGAATAATCGGGTCATCATCAATGACAAGAATTGTTTCAGTCTCTTTAGGGTTCAGGCTGCTCACGGGACCCCTCCGCCCATGCCACCATAGCCCAACAAAGACTATGATAACGTTCTCCCTCAAAGGGTAACCCCATTTTATCCTTGCTGACCCAAATCCTCAACAACCATGCGCTATTTTTTTGATTTAAAGGTCATTAATTCTATTTTTAGGCTTGTTAGGTGATTCTTAATGGATCTTCTTCAAAGACGGAGGTCAATTGTTCCATGAAAAATTCGAGGTCCTGAATACTGAAACAGAGGGGAGGCTTAAGCTTCAACACATTGTGATCAGGGCCGTCAACACTCATCAGCACACCGCGTCGTCGCATCCGATTCTCAATCCAGGCTGCACGTTGGGGGTCGGGTTCCAGGTTGGTTTCAGGCAGGATCATTTCGAAGCCTGAAAAGAGTCCCTCTCCCCTGACATCACCTATCCTGGGTGATGTAATTTTCAGGTCGTTTAAGGCCTTCATAAGAGAATTCCCCATTTCAAGTGCGTGTTGCTGTAGTTTTTTGCTCTTGATGAGACACAGCACCTCCGAAGCAATGCGACAAGAAACAGGGTTGCCCCCAAAGGTGTTAAAGTACTCCATTCCGTTGTGAAACCGCTTGGCAACCTCTCTTGTACAAACAACGGCTGCGATCGGATGACCATTGCCAAGGGGTTTCCCGATGGTGACGATATCTGGTTTCACATCACGGGCTTGGAACGCCCAATAGTGCGTGCCTATTCGACCCAAGCCGGTCTGAACCTCATCGGCGATACAAACCCCGCCAGCCTGTTGTACCTGACTGTAAATGAGCTGAAGGATTCTTGAAGGCACAGGGAGTTGTCCTCCACAACTGAGAATACTCTCCCCCAGGAATCCAGCGAGTTCAACCGAGCTGCCTTTTACCTTGATGAAAAAACGCTTCAATTCATCAAGGTAGGCTTCTTGGGAATGGGGCCCCCGAAAGAAATCGGGAAGTGGAAGAACGTGAACATTTGGCCCGGCTCCAGTCCCACCGGGGCCATCAAATTTGTAAGAGCTCAATTCAACGCAACGCTTAGTATTTCCGTGATACCCACTCTCAAATACGAGCATATCCCTTCGCCCCGCAAAGGCTTCGGCCATCCTAAGTGCCAATTCGTTGGCCTCACTGCCCGAATTGACAAAGTGACACACTTCCAAGTGATCGGGGAGCGTGGCCAGGAGCTCGTTGGCCAATTCCAGAATTGCCTCATGCAAGTACCGCGTGTTGGTGTTGAGAACAGCCATCTGCCTTTGTCCGGCAGCAACAACAGCGGGGTGTTCATGACCAACATGTGCGACGTTATTTACCGTGTCCAAATAGCGTTGGCCATTTACGTCGATCAAATATTGCATCGAGCCACGAACCATGTGCAAAGGGCGGTCGTAGGAAAGGCTCAAGTTCGGTCCCAAGAGATGTTTTCGTGTCTCAAGCAAGGAATGGGTGGCCTGTGGCTGGCATGGTGCTGCATTATATCCCAACCAGGACGTCGGATCTGGGCAGAGAGAAAACCACAGCCTCAGCTCGTCTGGGAAGGCAACACCAGGAAAATCCCCTTCAAAATTGAGCATATCAGCAATCACTTGAAAGTGGACGTGGGGAGGCCAACCACCGTTTTCACCATGGTGCCCGATACTTGCAATGCGTTGACCACGCACAACAGCCTGGCCAGGTTCCAACGCTTCCAAACAATCGGGCGCAAGGTGACCGTATAGAGTGTAGAACACAACACCCTGAGCCTCATGCCTCAAGATGATTGTCGGTCCATAATCGCGATCCTTGTCGTTGCATACAACGCTATGCACGGTTCCTTCGAGAACAGCCAATACGTCGGTGCCCGGTTCACTGAACAGGTCGACACCCAAGTGAACCGTACGCCACTTTGGCCCGTCATTGCCTTGAACTAGGTAATGGTCAGTGGTGTATACAGGACGTGTCTCGCCATAACGCCCAAGCGCCTGGGTCACATCCGCATCTTCCATAAATCGTTGCACCTGTCGGTCGAATCTTGCGAGGTTTTCATAGGAGGCGACACCTCCTAAGTCTGTAGACCCAACCGACATATCGAAGACAGGAATCCGTGGTGCCTGAGGGCTCACGAGCGGATGTAAGTGGAGCGCACCAGACTCAAACAACGCCTTCAACTTCGCACCATTGGGAACCGGCTCGAGCCCACATGCGGCTCGAAATCGATAGGTGACTTCATTGGGGTGCAACCCAAACCACTGTTCCAGAAGGGCCCACGCTGGTTTTTCGCTAATGAAGGAATAGTCCTTATCGGGTCTCTTGCTTCGATTCAACAAGGAACAGGTAACCGAAACTACCAGCCTGATGGCAAGTAACGTTGAAAGGCACTCAATTTCATCTTCCGTCAGACGGCGTACACTGTGATAGGCGCGAACCACATGACATGCTGCCGACAAGGGATCAGGCTGACCCATAATGGAATAGGCCAAGCAAACTGCCAGTTCCGACACAGAGCATGAGTAGAGTGCATCGCCAAAATCGATGATTCCACAAACAGAAGGGGCAAAAAAGTCGTCACCTACCACGAGATTGTAATCATTGACATCTCCATGGACCACGGAATGGGGTAATTGCTCCAGTGTCGACTTAAGCTCATTGAATTGGCCCAAGAAGAATTCAACGATTTCAAGCTGCTTTGAGTCGGTGAATGCTTCGAGGTGTTTTTCAACCCATCCAGCCTGGCAAGGATCCCATTTCAAAAACCGATGAGCGGCTGGGTGGTCAAACTCAGCCATAGCAAGGCTTAATTGTCCCAGCATGAGCCCTATTTCATTGAAAAGCGTTCTGGTTTTAGGGGAAATGGAGGCGAACATACGTCCCGGAATCCAAGTCAAAACTCTTAGAAGTAAATTTTGACCCTCCAGATTCACAGTTTCAAACGCACGACCACGTTTGGAATAAACAACTTCAGGTATCTGATAACCCTCAATTTTACCTTTGAGATCATCGAGCAATGCGCTCTGAAATTCTAGAAACTCAGATGACGTTCCTTCTTCTGCAAGCTTCACAAGGTACTTCGTTCCTGAGGGCAGGACTAAAAGGTAATTATCATCGACCTCGCCTTGGAGCCCTTTCAACTCCCCACTGAGTCCAAAAAGGGACTTCAGCATTCCTGCAAGATTGGGGTTAATTTTCTTTTTATTCGTATCAATAAGCATCGTTTCACCTTATAAAGGGTCGGGTCGATTAGACAATTCCATTTTTCGAAACAATTCATGCCGAAGGGCGCGTCTGGGGCTTGGAACATCCAGGCGCTGGTAAAACCGGATTCGGCCAATGAGTTCGGTTAGCATGAATAGAACACCCAATACCATACCGCTGTTCGTTTCGATGAATCCTGTCTGAATAAGGTCAACCTGAATGCCTAAAACGACACCAATCGGCAGGAGCAATCCAATAAGACGAACACTCAAGAGAACGGGAGACTTTCGATCTTCACGGAAAACTAATATGGCACGAATCACTCCAACAAACAGGATGGCAGGCAGAAATTGAATACTGATGGAGCACAGGAAGAACGCGGACAGAACCGTTCCTCCACTTTGGAAAACGGCATGGCCATCACGAAGTGCGACGCGATACACCTGGTCAACACAGAACAGCGCGATGAAGCCGACCGACAATATGAGATATCCGATCCAATCCATGGTCATGGGCACGAATAGCACCGAAGCACTGAGCCCGACAAACAAGGAAATTGAGGCAATTTCTCGGCTAAGCCACGATTTTCGCAAATTAAAAATAGCGCGATACATTCGACGCTTCCGCCCCAAATGCAAGGTGCTCAACCCCATGGCGGCCATGGCGGTAATCAAGTAGGGTATCGGCGCAATAGCCTGATTACGTAGAACATGCCAACCGAAAAGGGCCACAAGGACGGTCATCAACCATGTAAATCCGAGCAGAGTCCATTCACTGCTGGCTGAAATTTTCGCTTGTTCTGTGCCCGTATTTTTGGTGAGGTGTCGGAAGGTTTCAAGCCCTACCGCAGAGCCTGCTTCCAACCCGACATCGGTTGCCCTAACTGGTTCGAACCGAATCGAAGGACCAAGTGGCGAGGGGTCGAAGCCTGGAATCTGATGGTCTACGTGGTCTATTCCGGGCTTCTCTGCATCCACCCGCTCCTCGACAGAAAGGGCGTCCACTGGGCAGGCGACGACACATGCAGGATGTTGCTCGCCCCGCAAACGGTCTATACAGAAATCGCATTTCTTCATCACTCCCTCAGCATGATCAAAGACGGGGGCATCGTAGGGACACGCCCAGGAACAGTACTTACACCCCATACATTTGTCGGAATTGAGAATTACCGCACCTATGGCTTCATCCAGGTGATATGCAGAAGCTGGACACTGTTCCATACATGCAGGGTTTTCACAGTGATTACAAGCCAGAGAGAGATGGTAGACAGGCAATGCCCCCACATTCCAGGGATTGAAGGTGAGGATTTTTCGAAACGACATTTGAGGTTCAAATGGCTTTTCCACTTCAAAATTGGGAGCACCATGTTTCTCGAAGACTGACTCCACGACACAGGCCATGGCGCAGGCTTGGCAACCTGTGCATCGATTTGGGTCGAAGGCGAAACGTAATTGGCTCATGACCCATTCACCTTTTCAATGGAAACACGCGTATTGTGAAACGCAGCGCCATGCCCCATATCCGTCTCCAAACCCTTGGAGAACAGATTAACCGTGCCTCCCAGTTGAATCCAAAGCCCATTTGGAATACTGACACAGCCAGGTTTCATACTGAAATCAAGCTTAATGGGCAATTCAAGTGAACCGCCTGAGTTGAACAACCTGACCACATCGCCGTCCACCAGTTTAAGCCGTAGTGCATCCTGGACAGAAAGAGTAGCGCACGGGGCTTCACCAAATTTTTTCATAAGACTGAGGTTTTCGAACTGGGAATGGATGCGCGTGTGGGAATTGGGAGTAAGTAAAATGAGTGGATGGGATGATTCAGTTTGTTCGGGGAACGGTTCGGTGTAATCGGGAAGGCTCGAAACGCCCCAGCGTTCGTGAGCTTCTTCGGATTGAAGCTCAATTTTTCCAGAAGGCGTGGGAAACACACAATCGCTAAAGGCAATTTCTTGTGTGCCCGGCGCCAATTGTGGACCAGCCTTGAGCTGTTCAACATCCAATTCCGGGAAAGCAGCAAGTTTGTCCGTTAAATAGGACTCAATGGAAGCCTCATTCGGCTCCGGAACATGCTTAGAGAATTCGCTTTCAATTCCCAGTCGCCGAGCCAACTCATGGTAAATTTCCAGTTCCGTTTTCACTCCTGAGGGAGGATCGACTATTTTGGGTTTCCAATGGATATAGGAGTGCCAATAGGCACCAATAAGATCCGTTTGTTCAAATAGAGTTTTTGCGGGAAGGATAAGGTCGGCTTCGCGCGCGGTATCCGTCATGAACTGATCGATCACTACTCTGAAATCCATTTTCCTTATGGCCTCTAGCACCCGTGGTGTTTCAGGATTTTGAGTAACCGGATTTCCACGTTCTACCCAGAGCATGGAAATTGGCGGGTCGCTCAACGCTAAAAGGTCTCGCCCAAACCGAGCAGTGGAAATAGCCACCCGGACGCTTGGATCGCCCTCTCCCTTTTTGGGTGGATACAAACAAAGTGGGTCGGGAACGGATGAAAAGATATCGGACTGTAAATTGGCATAGAGCCAGCCTGCACCAGGGCGCCCCAACTGCCCCAAGATGACTAAAATTGAAAGAATACAGCGAATGGTTTGACCGCCGTTTGAGAAACGCTGCATCCCAAATCCGGGACTAATAGAAACCCGTTCTCCCTTGCCAAGAAGGTCAACTAGAGCAGAGATTGCCGCTTCCGAACATCCCGTCTCCTGGCTCGATCGTGTCAAGGTCCAAGCGTCCAGGCTCTCTTTAAACGCATCATAGCCCTTGACAAATTGATCGATAAAGGACGTGTTGATGAGGTTCCTTCTTATGATTTCACTACAAACACCAAGAGCCAGGGCTGCATCGGTTCCAGGTCTTGGTTGGAGGAACAGGTCTGCCCTTTGGGCTGAGACCGTTCGCCTGGGGTCGATCACCACCAACTTTCCACCTGCAGCGCGGGAACGATCGATAAATTTCATTTGTTGGACATTGGTTTCGGCCGCGTTCTTACCCCACAGGACAATTGTGTCAGAGTTGGCAAGATCCCACGGGACATTGTGCTTGTTTGCCCCAAGAGTCAACCGTGTTGCCTCGAGACCCGCCGGCCAACAAAGGTCGCCATAGGAGGTGGTATAGCCCCCAAACGCCTTCCAGAAATGAGAGCCTACGCCATTCAATAGCCCTTTAGTACCACTGGCGCTGTAATAAAAGAGTGCTTTTTGGTCCAATTTCGCCCTGAGATTCTGTAACCTTTCAACCAAGGTTTCGAACGCAGTTTCCCAGCTGACTGGGCGAAATTCATTGGTTTGGGGGTCTTTTTTCAGCGGCTGAACAATTCGATCGGATGCGTATTGACGATCAACATAGCTAATACCTTTCAAGCAGGTTCCAGCCGAAGTCGCCTGATTGCCAGGATGCGCTTCCACGCGTTGAATGCGATCATTTTCGAGAAAGACGTTCAACGTACAGGTGCTATAACAATTTCTTGGACAAACCGAAGCGATCTTTTTCATAGAATGGCCGCCCCCCAAATCCTAGACTTTAACAAACCATTTTTTGCGATACATCCACCAGAGAACCACGAACCAAAAAACAACATGACTGAGGGCGAAAAGAAATGACCCAAAATCCGTACCAAAAAGAGGTCGATAGGCCTGGTTGTACAGAAGACTGGTGATAGAAACCGCTTTTTCTCCGATGGGAAGTTTAATCATGTACATCAACTTCGCCAAGAGCCCCGAACCGACGAAAGCCACCAGTGGATTGACTCCATAAACTTCAAAAAAGTGAAACACAAATCGTCTCTCACCCCACTTCTGCATGGCGAGGATGAAACAGGCTAAGAAAAGCAGTGCGAAACCAGCTGTGAAAATGACAAAACTACTGGTCCAGATCTGTTTATTGAGCGGAAAGACAAGGCCCCAAACCCAACCGACGAGGACAAGCACACAACCTGTTAGAACAAACTCCCGTTTCTTCATATCACGTCCCGCAGCCAAGAGCTTGCTAGCGACCAGGAAGCCCAGCAGTACGCTACATATGGATGGCAACGTACTCAACAAGCCTTCGGGATCAAATGGGATTCCCGTTCCACGCCACAAGTGGGCCTCTCCAAGAATCGCCTTATCGACCACAAGGGCGAGGTTGCCTTCCAGTGAATAGGGCTGTTCGCCCCATGACGCCAGAAGGGCCCAATACCCAAGAAGAATCCCGCCGGTAATCCATATCAGCGTATTTCGTTTAAACGCCAGACAAAGCAGTGCTCCAGCGCCATAGGCAAGAGCAATACGTTGCAGAACGCCCATAATCCGAAATCGTTCGTAATAATCCCAGCCGCGGAAAAAAGGAAATGCGGCTATGGCCATTCCCAACAGAAATATGATCACCGTCCGTTTGGAGATCTTTTGGACGTTCTGTTTAGTAAGTTCGAAGCCACGCTTTCGGAAGGCAAGAAAGATGGACATACCTACCATAAAGAGAAAAAAAGGAAACACAAGATCGGCGAAGGTAACTCCGTGCCACTTGGCGTGGGCAAATGGTGGCCAGACATGGGACCAACTCCCCGGATTATTGACAAGAATCATTCCTGCCACCGTAAAACCGCGAAATACATCTAAAGGCAGATAACGTCCCTTCATCTTCCCCTCCCGTAAATCGACTTGATAAAGCAGTCGATAGAATAAAACTCAACTCCAAAGTCCATCTTAATGCCCCCTCGATCAAGACTCAATCAGAAGTTGCTAGGCCCGCTAAATGTGGCAGGTTTGTCAAACTCAACATGTTTGAATTCTTTACAACCCCTTACCCTAAATGCATATGGGAGCCTTTTTTGACACCATGAGAGAGTTGGAGTTTTCTTCCACAATCCCGCTAGGGCCGATCTACAGGTCGGCCGAGGGTAATCGCAGCGTGGAAAGGCCCTTCTTGCATGGCCACACCGCCAGGCAAGCAATTCATCTCAACCTTCAGCTTGTCCTAGAGCGAGTTGGAACTAGCTCCTACGCGTACGGCCGATTTACAGGTCGGCCGAGGATTCAAGGTCAAACGCCATTCCATGCTTGACCGCAGTCTCTTCGCGACTGCATGAGTGACTCAAGCCTTCGCCAATCACTAGGGAGAAAGCTCGAGCTTTCTTGCACGTATAGCAAATCACCAAACCTGCTGAGTCTCCTTAACAGAAAGGTGGCCAGTCAACCCCATCCCCCCTTCATCATCTCCCAACAGACGAAAGTTCTCATTGTTTTTGGGGTACATTCAACGCTACTATGACGGTCCCTGATCACGTTTCCTGGAGGCCCAAATGAATGTATCGATCTTGAAAGAATACCCATCAGCGTTTTGGGTGGCGAACGTCATGGAAATCTTCGAACGCATGGCGTGGTATGGTTTCTTTGCCGTTTCATCACTTTACATTACTGGTGCCGTTGACACGGGTGGCTTAGGCTTTTCCTCAGAGGACAGGGGCCTTCTTCAAGGCGTAGTTTCATTTTTCGTCTACCTGCTGCCCTTTCTAACCGGTGCTCTAGGTGACCGCTACGGTTACAAAAAGATGTTGGTCGTTGCCTATTCAATTTTGGCACCAGCCTATTACATGTTAGGCCAATTTAAAACCTTCCCAACCTTCTTTGCAGTGTTCACTTTGGTGGCCATCGGTGCGGCGATTTTCAAGCCCCTCATCGTCAGCACAGTCGGGCTGACCACCAACAAAAAAACCGGGTCAATGGGATTTGGTATTTTCTACATGATGGTGAATATTGGCGGCTTCGCAGGACCCTTTGTCGCTGCTGCCATCCGCAATGCAGGATGGAATTATGTTTTCATCGCTTCATCGATTTGGATTGCCCTTAATATCCCCATTGTGCTGTTCTTTTATAAAGAACCCACCAAAGAAGCTGGTTCGGACCAGGCCCGGTCTTTTGGAAAAGTCATGAGCGATATGGTGGAGGTTCTTGGGAATGGACGCTTCTTTCTCATGATTTTCGTCCTCCTATTTATTTGTGTCCTCGGCTCAAAGTGGCTGTCAACCAACAGCATGCTGTCCTGGGCGGGAGCATGGATCGGTTTCAACCTTCTTATTGATCTTATACTTAAATTCAGTGGTCAGAACCGTTTCCGCATGCGTCCTGGCAATACGCGCTTTCTTCTGTTCCTGCTTCTGCTATCCAGCTTCTGGATCTCCTTCAATCAAATCTTTATCACGCTTCCGGAATATATCCGCGATTTTTGTGACACACGATCTATGATGGATAGCATTGTTCAATTCTTTCGTTCGATTGGGCTTAGCGATGGTACACTTGCTGGGCTTCAGACCGTATTTGCTAAAGAAGATGGCAGCATTAAGCCGGAACACTTTGTCAACATCAACGCATTGTGCATCATTTTCCTCCAGGTCATCGTTTCCGCCTTTGTCGCCCGGCTTAAACCGCTTATCACCATTATGATTGGAATCGGCATCACCGGACTCAGCTTCACCATGCTGATGTTCGGGATCAACCCCATGGTCGTTATTTTTGCTGTTGCGATATTCTCTTTTGGAGAAATGATGACCAGCCCGAAAGCCAAAGAATACACCGCGCACGCGGTTGCACCGCGCGACAAAGTGGCACTGTACATGGGCTATTACATGTGGTCCAATGCTCTTGGTGGCTTATTCGGCGGCATTCTCTCAGGAAAACTCTATGGCCACTTTGCTCGTGACTTAAACCGTCCCGACCTCATGTGGCTCATTTTCGCCGGCTTTGCTATAGTCTGTGCGGTTTTGATCTTTTTCTATCATCGCATAATTGGGCGCAAAGTTCAGGCGGAACAGGCCGACTAGCCAGGAAGCCGATACACCTTTTATCCCTGCAACCGATATGTTCCTTCGCCTAGAGCCCCATTCAGCCTCTACTCCCACCAGAATCACCTGAAGACACTCATTTCGATGAGTGTAACCATGGGGTTACACCTGAAAAGATCACCAAACAGGTTATATTGTAACCATAGAATTTTGTTTCATTTAGAAAGATGGAATTCCATCTTCATGGACTCCTTTTTGTTAGAAAACGGGTACATCTCAATGAAGGAGTACCCTTATGTTTCTAGCTTTTTTGTTCCTACTGGCCCAAGATCCAAACTTTTTCCTGGTCTTGGCAAACGGTGATCGTTTGCCCGTTCTGGAAATGGAATACCAGGGCGACAAGGTTCAATTCAAAGACCTCAATGGCGAGTTCTACAGCATTCATTCCAATTTGGTCCAACGCTCATACAAAGCCCAACCCAATCGCGTGGTGCAGGCCAACCCAACGATTAAGAGGCGCCAATTCACTGCCCAATTCATGGACTTACCCACGCCAGAGGATCCCATTATGATCAACTCCAAAAACCTTAAGCATTTCATAAAAACCCACACCTTTCATTCCACTTCTCTCGAAATTGAATCAAAGGCCTCTTCTAACGGACCCTCAGCCGGGGATCAGCTCGCCCAACAGGAGCGCCTGAACAAAGCCTATGGCGATCGAATCGCGGCGATTCATAAACGCAAACACAGCTTGGTAAACAGGGAAAAGGAGTTAAAGAAAATGCTATTTATGGAACGTTCCTTCCAGGCTCGTGACAAAATTAAAAACGAATTGAGCAGCCTGAGGAACACAAAAGCACGCATGTTACGTGAGCTTCAAGCATTAAAGCTTCAAGCCATTCGAAAAGGTGCAAAAATACGAAATTCAACGAGTTAGCCATTCCCTCCGGTGTGTCTTCAGAAACACCAGAACAAGAAATGCCTTCTTACATGGTCTGGTCGGATGCTTTTACATCCCCCATTTGATGACGTATAATTAGAATTTGATTTTGAAGCCAATCTCCGGAGGGAAAATATGACTCGTCGTATCTTAATGGCCACAATAATCTTGTTCACAAGCTATGGTCTCGCTGGAGAGAAAGGCTTTTTCGTGGGCGCCGGCGCGAGTTGGTCCATGGTCGATCAGGAACTAATGGATGATTCCATCATGACATTCAAAGCCTTTGGCGGCTATGAGTTCAACCGATTTCTAGCGGCAGAACTTGCCTATCACAACCTGGGGAGCTACGGCGAAAGTGAACCCTTTCAAGGTGAAGACGATGTTCTCGTCGCCTTCGATACGCAAGCCATGGCCGCCGCCATCGTTCTCACCCTACCTTCGACCGATAGGTTTCTTATTTTCACCCGCCTGGGTGTGAGTTACCACGAGGATGATTTAACCTTTTCTTCCCACAATCAGTTTTCCATGGAGAATCAAAAGGACTGGGACTTATTGGGCGGGGTTGGCACACGCTTCTTCATATCGGAACATGTTGCATTGCAAGGTGGCTGGGAACGTTTAAAGGCCGGGGACAAGGACCTCGACAACCTATCGATGGGGATCTACTGGAAACTATGAGATTTCAAATTCGCAAACTAGCCCACTTTGGTGATTATGACCTGCCCCGCTATGAAACGGAAGGCTCTGCAGGCATGGACCTCCGCGCGGCCTTAGGTCAACCCCTTGAACTTGAACCTTTCGGCCGGGCGCTTGTCCCAACGGGACTGCAGATGGCTATCGCTGCGGGGTTTGGAGGCCAGGTCAGGCCACGTTCCGGCTTAGCCTCGAAGTTGGGGCTGACGGTCATAAACGCCCCAGGCACCATCGATTCCGACTACCGTGGCGAGGTGAAGGTTCCACTGGTAAACCTTTCAAATGAGGGCGTTGTCATTGAGCCAGGCATGAGAATTGCCCAGCTCGTTATCTGCCCCGTCGTTCAAATTGAGTGGCAGCAAGTCGAGAATCTAACTCAAACGGACCGCGAAGCAGGTGGGTTCGGATCGACAGGCTCTCATTAGACCGTTTTTGGCACGGTGTAGAAATAAACGCTGTGAAGAGTATAATTTCATTCTTCCGTTGATCGAACCTAAGCGCCCGCGGTCAAGTTCAATCTTGTCTGATCAGGTATGCCAGGTGGCGGAAGAGATCAATGGAAAAAGCAATAGCGATTTTTTAAAGAAGGTTCACTTGGATGACCCAAGAGACGACTCAACGCCTGCAATTTACAGATTCATATTGACCGTCAAGGAGAAAGCTGGAGCTTTCTCCTGCGGGATAAAGTTCCAACCTTGGTAAGAATTGGAACTCAAAGGGCTTGTTGTCATTAATTTGAAAGCGTGTATGGGGGGTGTTACTCGTCTTCCTCAAGAGGCTCTATCTTGAATTGGATCTCCAATTCCTCCTCTCCCCTTTTCAGGCGAACCGCAAGTGATTCTCCCCAGTTCTTGTAATGAAGGTACTTTTTGATATCGAACATCGAATCAAACGTCGCGCCATCGAGGGATAGGAACTGGTCGTCTTTTTTGAATCCGTGTTCAAAGGCCAGCGTGTGAGGAAGCACTCTTTTGAGAACAAATCCTTCTGCTTCTGAATCAAAACTGAAACCGAAGGAAGGATAGAGTTCCTGCTCCATGGCCGGTTTACCCCATAGAAAATCGCCCAGTGAACGGCTTACAATGTGGTAAGGCGTCGCGTCCATGGCACCCATCCCATGTGCAGCATGAGACATGTGCATGTTTGATTTGGAACCTTCTTCATTTTTGGCCTGATCCTCGGAACCACCATGTGGATTTTCATTGGCTGCAGGCATACTGTGGGGATGGGCCATTTCCGGTTTTTCCGCCTTCTCGGTTTTGTCTTTTGAAGACTTCACCATGGCCATGCCCGAAAGGTCTTCCTCTTCCTGCTCCACGTCCACAGGGATGACCGAAGCGAATGGCAAATCACTTCGCTCCGCGATAATGCGGCCAATACCGATGTTGTAATCTACATGACCGCTTCCGGCCAAAACAATCACCACCGCATTGGGATGGGCCTTTGCAACCCGAATAGCCCCTTCCCCCATTGCGGTGTCCCAAAGGCATTGCGCTTCATAGATTGAGGGAAACATCGCCGGCATGAGGGCATCCAATCCCTGCATCGCCGTTTTAATGAAAAAACGATGTTCAAGATGGGATGTGTGAATTTCAGGAAGAACCGCGCGTTCTTCGTCGGTTAACCCAGCAATTCCCTTTTTGCCAATTTTTGAGGCATACTTGCGTTCAACATTGGCACCATAGATGGGCAAGTGTTTTTCTCTGGCAAATTCAAATATGGCCTGATAATAGCGGTAATTATGGGACCAGGTCCTAAGATAGTCCGTCTGCTTGAGAAAGGTGTCGGCATCGGTGGTTCCGCTACTCCACTTGGCAAGTGCTTCATCCTGATCGGGGTTGAACATTTCCAACGCGAATACAACCGGCTTGCCAGCTTCAACAAGACCTTTAATGACTTCAAACTGAACGTCATGATGGGTCTGGTTGGTGTGGGTTTCCCCGATCATGACGATGCGATAAGACTTCAACGCCTCAATCATTTCCTTGAGGCTGACGTCTTTGTTCTGCCGCGTATCCCGGATTTTATCCAGGGAAACTTTGCAGAAATCGTATTTTCGATCGGGATCGCCCAAAGGCAGGCGATCCGTGAAGAAGTCCTCGGCGAGAACATGGCTGTTGAAGGTAAAAAGAACCAAAACTAGGGTTAAGAAATGGGATTGTTTCACCGTCCAATCACCTCGCTGTTTATCTTAATTCCAACGTAATAGGTACGCGGAGCTTGCCAGATTGCGAAGTCGTTGGGAATAGGAACACCATTCTCGTCACGATAGAAAATATCCGTTTCATCGAACAGGTTCTTAACCTGAAGCATAAGATTTATTGTATGGTTTCCGTGGGAATACAAGCGGTGATTGTATTGCGCATAGAACATCTCAAAGGCAGGTCGACTGTAATCTGTGAAATCTGCTTCATCCTGGATTTGAGCCCTGATATTGGCACGAATTCCCAATCGAGGGTTGGCCCAAACAAGTTTGGCGAAATAAGCGTTTTTCAGGACCCCTGGTGTTTCCGAACCTTCACTTCCTTCTGCTGTCTTGTGGGTATAGGAAAGTGAAGGCGTGAACCCATGGGGTAGATTGACGGCAAGTTCCAGATTGAATCCCTTGGTTTCATAGCGATCGAAATTTTTATAGGTCCACGGATTCCCACTGAAATCAAAACCAATTCCATTTTCGATTTCCGTATCAAACAAATCCAAAGAGGCTTGAACTTTCTCGCTGGAGTAAGAATAGCCTAAAGAGTAGCTGTCAGAAGTCTCCGGTTCGAGATCGGGATTTCCGCGCAGCAGGGCAAAGCCAAAATCCGTAATCGGATAATAGAGTTGGCCAAAACGTGGCGCGAGAAAACCATGACCATAGCTACCACGCAACCTGTTTTGGTCATTGATGGAATAAATCGCGCTGAACTTCGGACTGAATTCATTGCCGAAATCACTGTAATCGTCATAGCGAAAGCCCAAGGTCATCTTGAACGAGTCACCAAAAGCAAATTCATTAGAAAGCCAAACAACCTGAATATCGCGTTCCGCTTTTGATTCTCCCGTATCTGGAATTTCAATACCTGCACGATCCATTTTCTCATTGCGGAACTCATAGCCGACTTGAAAGAAATGATCGTTATCAAATGCTGCATAAGGCCTTTTATAGGTTACGTTGAGCTCGTTATTCCATTCCAGCCAGGGTGGCGCATCGACGGGTTCCTGATCAGGGAATACATCGGTATCGAGACGCTCAAACTTCGTATAATTGTAGCGAAGATTTAAAACCGCGTCGCCAAAGAGGACATCCGCTTCGGGAGATACGGTGATTTGTGTTCGATCCTGTTTGTTGTTTTTAAGAGGGAAAAAGGGACCGGTTCCACCGGTGATATTTTCAAGGATCTTGCGATTGGAGTAACTAACCAAACCGCGAAGGATGAACCGATCGTT
>Ga0070729_10003806_pt1 | contig 17039 bp, 14 predicted proteins | sample tdDd472_FD_66725 | JGI IMG/M metagenome (GOLD analysis project Ga0070729, IMG submission 66725) | Marine sediment microbial communities from the Atlantic coast under amendment with organic carbon and nitrate - tdDd47.2 | ecosystem: Environmental > Aquatic > Marine > Coastal > Sediment | place... | reverse complement strand
CGCCCTGCACCGCCTGCTGGAGACCCTCTGCGCCCGCCTCGCCGCCCGCCGGCGCGGCGCCCGGCGGCTGACCCTGACCCTCTATCCCGGCGACGGCGCGCCGCGCCGGGCCGCGATCGGCACCAGCCGCCCCCTCGCCGATCCCGACCATCTGCTGCGCCTGTTCGCCGAGAAGCTGCCGCCGCTGCTGGACGGCGACGGGATCGACGCGATGGCCCTGGACGCGCCCTTCACCGAGCCGGCGGTACCGCGCCAGGCCGCCCTGCCCCGCGCCGGCGATGGGAAAGCCGCGCCGGCCGCCGACCCGGCGGCGCTGGGCCTGCTGGTGGACCGGCTGGGCAACCGGCTGGGACGCGACAAGGTGGTGCGCCTGATCCCCCGCGACAGCCATTGGCCCGAGCGCGCCCAGACCGCCGCCGCGCCGCTGGCCGCGCCCCGCAAGGCGTCCGGGAGGACGACCAACGCGACCTGGCCGGCGGCGGGGGCGCGGCCCCTGCGCCTGCTGTCCCCGCCCGAGCCCATCGAGGCCATGGCGCCCCTGCCCGACCAGCCGCCGCTCCTGTTCCGCTGGCGCAAGCGGCTGCACCGCGTCGCCCGCGCCGAGGGGCCGGAGCGGCTGGCGCCGGAATGGTGGCGCGACCCGGCGGCGGCGCCGCCGGCGATGCGCGCGACCCGCGACTACTACCGGCTGGAAGACCGGGACGGCCGGCGCTTCTGGGTCTTCCGCGCCGGCCTGTACGACCGCCCCCCGGCGGCCGACGGGACGGGCGACGCGAACGCGACGGGGGAATCTACCGCGACCGGTGAATCGAACGCGACGGGGGAAACCTCCCCGGCGCCCCGGCCGGCGGACGCGCCGCGCTGGTTCCTGCATGGCTTCTTCGCCTGAATGCCGATCCCATGCCTACCGCCGGCCCACCTTATGTCGAGCTGCAAACCACCAGCAATTTCAGCTTCCTGCGCGGCGCTTCTCATCCCGAGGAACTGGCGCGCACGGCCGCCGCGCTGGGCCATGCGGCGGCCGCCATCGCCGACCGCAACAGCCTCGCCGGCGTCGTCCGCGCCCATGTCGCCGCCCGCGCCGCCGGCACCCGCCTGGTGGTCGGCGCGCGGCTGGACCTGACCGACGGGCCGAGCCTCCTGTGCTTTCCCACCGACCGCGCCGCCTATGCGCGGCTGTCGCGCCTGCTGACCCTGGGCAAGCGCCGGGCGCCCAAGGGCGACTGCCATCTGGGCCGCGCCGACCTCTTCGCCCATGCCGAGGGCCAGATCTTCGTCCTCCTGCCGCCGACGGCCCCGGCCGCCCCGGATGCCGGGTTCGCCGCCACCCTGGCCGAGATGCGCGCCGGCCTCGGCCGCGACTGCTTCCTGGCCGCGCAGTATCTGTATGCGGGCGCGGACGCCGCCCGCATCGCCCGCCTCGCCGCCCTGGCGGCGGCGGCCGGCACCCCCCTGGTGGCGACCAACGACGCGCGCATGCACGCCGCCGAGCGGCGGCCGCTGCTGGACGTGCTGACCTGCATCCGCGCCCGTTGCACCATCGACACGGCCGGCCGGCGCCTGGCCGCCAACGCCGAGCGCCATCTGAAGCCGCCGGCCGAGATGGCCCGGCTGTTCGCCGCCTGGCCCGAGGCCGTCGCCCGCGCGGCCGAGATCGCGGGGCGCTGCCGCTTCTCCCTGGACGACTTGCGCTACGACTATCCGACCGACCCCGCCCCCGGCGGCGGAGACCCGCAGACGGCCCTGGAACGACTGACATGGGAGGGCGCAGAAGAAAGGTATTCCAACAAGATACCGGATAAAGTGACGGAAATGCTCGAATACGAGCTCGGCCTGATTTCCGAGCTCGGCTACGCCCCCTATTTCCTGACCGTCCATGACATCGTCCGCTTCGCCCGCGGCCGCGGCATCCTCTGCCAGGGGCGCGGCTCGGCGGCCAATTCGGCGGTCTGCTACTGCCTGGGGATCACCGCCGTCGACCCGGCGCGCATGGACATGCTGTTCGAGCGCTTCATCAGTACCGAGCGCGACGAGCCCCCCGACATCGACGTCGATTTCGAGCATGAGCGGCGCGAGGAGGTGATCCAGTACATCTACGCCAAATACGGCCGCGAGCGCGCCGGCCTCGCCGCCACGGTCATCTCCTACCGGGCGCGGAGCGCCCTGCGCGAGACCGGCAAGGCGATGGGCCTGTCGGGCGATACGCTGGACGCCCTGTCGCGGGCCAATTGGGGCCGCCGCTCGCGCCTGGAAAAGGACACGATGCGCGAGGCCGGCCTCGATCCCGCCGACCGCCGGGTGCGGCTGACCCTGACGCTGGCCCGCCAGATCATGGGCTTTCCCCGCCACCTGTCCCAGCATGTGGGCGGCTTCGTCATCACCCGGGGGCCGCTGTCGGAGCTGTCGCCCATCGCCAACGCGGCGATGGAAGACCGGACCGTCATCGAATGGGACAAGGACGATCTGGACGCCCTCGGCATCCTCAAGATCGACGTCCTCGGCCTGGGCATGCTGACCTGCATCCGCAAGGCCTTCGACCTGATCGCCGCCCATCACGGCCGGCGCCTGGACCTGGCCGGCGTGCCGGCGGAGGACCCGGCGGTCTACGACATGCTGTGCGACGGCGATTCGGTCGGCGTCTTCCAGGTCGAGAGCCGCGCCCAGATGTCGATGCTGCCGCGCCTGAAGCCGCGCTGCTTCTACGACCTGGTGATCGAGGTCGCGATCGTCCGCCCCGGCCCCATCCAGGGCGACATGGTGCATCCCTACCTGCGCCGGCGCCGGGGCGAGGAGCCGGTCTCCTACCCGTCCGAGGAACTGCGCGGGGTGCTGGGCAAGACCCTGGGCGTGCCCCTGTTCCAGGAGCAGGCGATGCGGATCGCCATCGTCGCCGGCGGGTTCAGCCCGGCGGAGGCGGACAAGCTGCGCCGGGCGATGGCCACCTTCCGGCGCACCGGACAGGTCAGCGCCTTCCGCGCCCGCATGGTGGCGGGGATGCTGGAACGCGGCTACGCCCGCGACTTCGCCGAACATTGCTTCAGCCAGATCGAGGGGTTCGGCGAGTACGGCTTCCCCGAATCCCACGCCGCGAGCTTCGCGCTCCTGGTCTATGTCTCCGCCTGGCTGAAGCGCCATTACCCGGCGGCCTTCGCCTGCGCCCTGCTGAACAGCCAGCCGATGGGCTTCTACGCCCCGGCGCAGCTCGTCCGCGACGCCCGCGACCATGGGGTGTGCGTGCGCGCCCCGGACGTCAACCGCAGCGACTGGGACTGCGCCCTGGAGCCGGAGACGCCCGGCGCCCCGGGCGCGGTGGCGCTGCGCCTGGGGCTGCGCCAGGTCAAGGGGCTGAGCGAGGAGGCCGCCCGCCGCCTGACCGCCGCCCGCGGGGCCGGCTATGGCGATCCGGCGGCGCTGTGGCGGCGCGCCGGCCTCGCCCCGGCGGTGCTGGAGACGCTGGCCCGCGCCGACGCCTTCGCCGGGATGGGGCTGGACCGGCGCCAGGCCCTGTGGGCGGTGCGCGGCCTGGGCGCGGCGCCGCTGCCCCTGTTCGCCGCCGCCGAGGACCGCGCGCGGGAAGCGGCGGACAGCGCGCCGGTGACGGGCGGCGGGCAAGAGACGGAGGCCCCCGGCCCGTTCGCCGAGCCGCCCGCCCGCCTGCCCGAGATGGGAACCGGCGAGGCGGTGATGGCCGATTATGGCGCCCTGCGCCTGAGCCTGCGCGCCCACCCCCTGGCCCTGCTGCGCGACGGCCTGGCGGCGCGGGGCTACATCCCCGCCGCGCGCCTGGCCGAGACCGCGCCCGGCCGGCGGGTGCGACTAGCCGGCCTGGTGACCGCCCGCCAGCGTCCGGGAACGGCCAGCGGCACCATCTTCGTCACCCTGGAGGACGAGACCGGCACCGCCAACCTGATCGTCTGGCCGCGCGTCTTCGAGGCCTTTCGCCGCCCCCTGCTGGGCGCGGTGCTGCTGGGCACCGCCGGCAAGCTGGAGCGGGAGGGCAAGGTGATCCATGTGATCGTCGACACGCCCGAGGACCTGTCGCCCCTGCTCGTCGGCCTCGCCGAACCGGCGGCGCCGGGCAAGCGCGCGCCGCGTCTGCACCCCCGCTTCCCGTCCCGCAACTTCCAATAGCCGCCGGCCGCCGCGCCGGGCCGCGCAACCCCCTTGGCACCGACGGCGGCGACCCGGTACACTCCGCGCCCCAAGACCAAGAACCGCCAAGACCAAGATCGGAGGACATCCAGGACATGGCCATCAAGACACGCAAGCTGTCCCATGCCATGGGCAGGGAAATCCAAGAGTTCGACATCGCCGCCGACCATGACGACGCGACCATCGCCGAGGTCCGCCAGGCGCTGCTCGACGGCTGCATCCTGCTGTTCCGGAACCAGGATCACATCACGCCCGAACAGCATATCGCCTTCTCCAAGCGCTTCGGCGCCTTGCAGCCGCACGCCCTGGACAAGTACCTGCACCCGGACTACCCGGAAATCTTCCTGGTGACCAACTTGCCCCAGCAGGACGGAAAGCCGTCGGAAACCCGCAATACCGGGCGCCAATGGCATGCCGACCTGACCTTCACGCCGACCCCCTGCATGGGCTCGCTGCTGCGCTGCCTGGAGACCCCGGCCGATGGCGGCGACACCATGTTCGCCAACCTCTATCTGGCCTACGAAACCCTGTCCGACGGCATGAAAGAGATGCTGGAAGGCCTGTCGGCCGTGCACAGCTTCGCCAATGTGCGCGACCTGAAGAACCGCGACCCGGAAACCACCCGCTATCTGATCGAGAAGAACCCGCCCTCGCTCCACCCGCTGGTCAAGGCCCATCCGGAGACCGGGCGCAAGCTCCTGTTCCTCAGCCCCGCCGCGACGACCTGCATCGACGGCATGAGCGAGGAGGAAAGCAAGCCGCTGCTCGATTTCCTGGAGCGCCACGCCACCCAGCCGGCCTTCACCTACCGCCATCGCTGGCAGGTGGGCGATATCATCTTCTGGGACAATCGCTGCACCAACCATTACGCGCCGCCGGACTATGACATGACCAATCCGGCCAACCGGCGCCTGATGCAGCGCACGACCATCGCCGCCTAAGCCCTTGCGGCACAAAGGGGAATGCCGCGCCAAGGCGCGGCGTTCCCCTCAGTCGAACATCTTGTCGATTTCGTCCTGGCTGACGCCCTCGCCGGCCAGCGCCGGGCCGTTGAGCAGCGCCTGATCGGGATCGATCTCCTCGCCCGCCTCGCCGGCGAGCTCGCGCAAATTCTCGTCGCCCCACAGGGCGGCCATGGCGCTGACCCGGTCGTCGATATATTGCATCGAATGGACGATCTTCGAGATCCGCTGGCCGGTGATGTCCTGAAAGGAGCAGGCCTCGAAGGCGGTGCCGATCAGCTCGTCGACCCGGTCGAGGATGGGCTTGCCTTCCTCGGGCACCACGCCGCGCAGCTCCTCGGCCTTGGCGCTGATCTCCTCGACGGTCGACAGAATGGTATCGGTGGCCGACGCCGTTGCCTCGGTAATGGCGTCCAGCTGGTCGGCCATCCGGTCGAAGCTCTCGAATTTCGGGCCGTCCATCCGGCGCAGGGCCGCCAGCTCGCCCTTCATCTTCTGGATATAGTCGAAGAGCAGGACCAGCTCGCTGCGCACCTGCTCGACATTCGCTGCCGCCAACATATCGCGTCACCACCTGTCAGGGTCGATCGCGCCCATCCTGCGGCCAGACCCTTAACAAACCCTTGCCGGCCCAGGCGGCGCGGGGCCCTATCGACTCGCCGCCGTCGGCTGCTATCCTAGGCGCCGCCGACGGCCCGCCATCCATTCGGGAAGCCAAGACAAGAAACGACAAGGCCAACCTTGCTCACGACCGACATCGAAAAACAGCCCGCCAGCCCCCCGCCGCCCGACCCGATCCCGATCCGCCATGGGGTGAGCGGCGGGCTGGGGCTGCATCGGGCCGGCGCCGGCGCGCCGCTGGTGCTGCTGCATGGCGGCGCCGGCTCCTGGACCCATTGGCATCGCGCCATCGCGCCCCTGGCCGCCGCGTTCGAGGTCTTCGCCTTCGACCTGCCCGGCATGGGCTTGTCCGACGATCTGCCGAACGACGGCGACCTGGAGCGGTTTCTCGACCGGCTGGGCGCCGGCTTCGACGCCGCCCTCGGCCCGCGAACGCCTTTTCGCCTCGCCGCCTTCTCCGTCGGCGCGGTGTCGGCGGCGGCCTATGCCGCCCGCAACGCCGGTCGGGTCCGGCGCATGGCCCTGCTGGCGCCGGGCGGATTCGACGCCGACGAGGTTCAACCCCTGGACATGCGCGGCCCCGCGCCGGGGATGAGCGAGGCCGAGATCGACGCCGTGCACCGTCACAATCTGTGCGCCGCCATGTTCGCCGACCCGGCCCGCGTCGACGCCGAGACCGTCAGGCTGCAACGGTACAATGTCGAAGGCGCCCGCTACGATTCGCGCAAGCTGGGGTTTGGCAATCATATCAAGATGTTCCTGCCCGATGTTCAGTGCCCGCTGATGATGCTGTGGGGGACGGAGGACGCCTTCGCCAACCCGACCGTCGAGCCCCGCATCGCGCGCCTTCACGCCCTGGCGCCGCATGCCGAAATCCATCGGATCGAGGGCGCCGGCCACTGGGTCCAGCAGGAATGTCCGGACGCGGTGAACCCGATCCTCCTCGACTTCCTCCGGGGCCGCGCGGCGGGCCCCTCCGACCAACGATAACCAAGCGACCGACCCCCGCATGACCAATCCCATCGACGACGTCACGCGCCTGATCGGCGTGCCGATCAAGAAGCGCCACGCCGCGCGGCTGACCATGCGCGTCGCCGGATCCGGCCCGGCGCTGGTCCTTCTGCATGGCGGCGGCGGGTCCTGGACCCATTGGGCGCGCAACATCCGCGCGCTGTCCCGCGATTTCACCCTCTATCTGCCGGACCAGCCGGGAATGGGCGACTCGCCCAACGTCCCCGCCCAGATCGATATCGAGCCCTATACCGACCAGGTGATCGCCGCCATCGACGCGGTGCTGCCGCCGCCGGCCCGCTACGGCATCGCCGGATTTTCCTTCGGCGGGCTGAACGCGGCGGTGATCGCGGCGCGCCAGCCCGACCGGGTGCGGGCCCTGACCATGGTCGGCCCCGGCGGGTTCCGCAAGAACGAGGCCTTCCGCCTGGACCTGCCGGCCAAATCGCCGGACATGACCGACGCCGAGATCGACGCCCTGCACCGGCGCAATCTGGGGACGCTGCTGATCCACGACCAGCGGCTGATCACCGACCGGCTGGTCCGCCTGCAACGCCACAATATCGAGCATGCCCGCTATAACGGGCGCAAGCTGGGCTATGGCGATTACCTGACCCGCTACCTGCCGCTGGTCCGCTGCCCGGCGCAGCTGATGCTCGGCGCCGACGATCCCCTGCCCCGGCCGTCGGTGCGCGCCCGGGCCGACCATATCCGCGAGCTGGCCCCCCATTGCGAGACCCATATCCTGGACCGGGCCGGCCATTGGACCAATTACGAGCAGGCCGACAAGGTCAACGAACTGATGGCCGACTTCCACCGCCGCGCCGAGGCGGCGGGCGAAGCGGCGCCGTTGGAGGAGAACGCATGAACGCCGAGGTCTTCAATCCGTCCGAGCTGGACGGCGTGCCCATCGTCCGGGTCGAGGCGGACGGGCTGGTGGCGCGCAAGGCCGGGTCGGGGCCGGCGCTCGTCTTTTTCCATGGCGGCCGCGGGAGCTGGAACCACTGGTATCGGAATATCGGGCCGCTGGCGCGCGACTTCACCGTCTACGCTCCCGACCTGCCGGGCTTCGGCGAATCCATGCGCCTGAACCTGCAAATGACGTTCGAGGACTATCTGCCGATCACGGTGAAGGCGATCCAGGCCCTGTGCCGGGACGAGGACCGCCTGTTCCTCGCCGGCTTCTCCTTCGGCGGGATGACGGCGGCGGGCGTCGCCGCCGCGCTGGGCGACCGGGTCGCCAAATTGTCGTTGCAGGCGCCGGCCGGCTGGGGCGGCGAGGACCGGGTGCCCGAGGGCATGCGCAGCCTGCGCCGGGACATGACCGACGCCGAGATCAACGAGGTCCATCGCTTCAATCTGGGCGTCATGCTGCTCGACCACCCGGAGAACGTGACCGACGAGAGCACCGCCTTCCAGCGCTACAACATCGATTCGGCGAGCTTCAACAGCGCCCGCGAATCGGGCTACGGCCACCTGTTCCCGGCCCTGGAACGGGTCGCCTGCCCGGTCCAGTTCATCATCGGGACCAAGGACGTGGTCCAGTATCCCAGCGTCGAGGACCGGGTGGCGCGGCTGCGCGAGACCCATCCGGATTTCCGCGTCGACCTGATCGAGGGCGCCGGCCATTGGGCCCAATATGACGATGCCGACGCCTATAACCGGCTGCTGACCGACTTCCTGAAGGGCTGACCCCATGTTCGACACCGACGCCGCCGAGGAGCCCGCCTATATCCGCAACGCCGACTTGCCGCCGCTGACCGTGCATCGCGCCGCCGGTCTGGCGGTGCGCACCGCCGGCGCCGGGCCGGCCCTGATCCTGGTCCATGGCGGCGGCGGCTCCTGGCTGCATTGGATCCGCAATATCGGCCCCTTCTCGGCGCATTTCACCGTCCATGCCATCGACCAGCCGGGCTTCGGCGATTCGCCGGACATCCCGCCCGAGACCGACCTGGACGGTTTCCTGGACATGATGTGCGCGGCCGTCGACGAGCTGTGCCCCGACGAGACGCCGTTCAGCCTGGTCGGCTTTTCCTTCGGCGGCATGCTGGCGGCCGGCATGGCGGCCCGGTTCGGCGACCGGGTGCGGCGGGTCTCGCTGCTGGCGCCCGGCGGGTTCGGCGCCCATAAGGGCGGCGCGCCGCTGGAAATCCGCCAGCGCCGCCGGGACATGACCCGCGAGGAGATCCTGGAGGTCTATCGCCACAATGCCGGCAAGATCATGCTGTCGAAACCGCCGGCCTTCGAGGACGACGCCTTCGCCATCTATCGCGACTGCCTGGACCGGTCGCGCTTCAAGCGCGGCTATATCCGCGAATCCGACCGGACACGGGGCTTCCTTGCCGGCTTCGACGCGCCCTTGCAGCTCGTCTGGGGCGAATATGACCGCAACGCCTGGCCCAGCTACGCCGACCGCCTGGAAGCCTGCCGCGCGGTGCGGCCCGACCTGGACTTCGCCTTCGTCGAGAAGGCCGGCCACTGGACCCAGTATGAGGGCGCCGAGGCCTATAACCGCGCGGTCCTCGATTTCCTGACCCGCGAGGCGGGCTAGATGCCGGCGGCGGCCGAGCCCTACGATCCGCCCGCCTATCTGGCGGCGCTGGACCTGCCGCCGCTGACCCGGCGGCTGGTCGAGGGCCTCGCGGTGACCAGCGCCGGCGACGGCCCGCCGCTGGTCCTGGTCCATGGCGGGTCGGGAAGCTGGACCCATTGGGCGCGCAATATCGGCCCCCTGTCGCGCCGCTTCGCCGTCCATGCGGTCGACCTGCCCGGCCATGGCGATTCGCCGGCCGCCGCCGCCGACATCTCCCTCGCCGACTTCATCGGCCGCCTGGAAGCGACGGTCGCCGCCCTGATCCCGGCGGGCGGGCGGATCAATCTGGCCGCCTTCTCGTTCGGCACCGCCTTGACCATCGCCGTGGCGGCGAACCTTGGCGATCGGGTGGCGGCGCTGTCCCTGCTCGGCCCCGGCGGCTTCCCTCTGCCGGCGGACCGGCCCGAGCCCAAGCTGAAGGGCTTCCGAGACGGCATGGACGCGGCCGCCAAGCGCGCGGTGCACCGCCATAATCTGGGAGTCATGATGCTGTCCTCGCCGGACGCGGTGGACGCGCTGGCCGTCGATATCCAGGCCCACAACGTGGCAAGGCGCCGGTTCCGTCACCAATGGCGCGGCCAGATGAACGCATCCTTCGATCACATGGCGCGGCTGGCATGCCGGCTGCAACTCGTCTGGGGCGAGGCGGACCCCTACCCCTGGCCCGATATCGAGACCCGCCTCGCCGACTGCCGCAAGATCCGACCCGACCTGGAGGCCGTCATTTTGCCCGGCGCCGGCCATTGGGCCCAGTTCGAGGACGCCGAGGGCTATAACCGCGCCGTCGGCGATTTCCTCGCCACGGCCGGCGACTGACCTCGGGGGCTCCCTAAGACGCCAGCCGGGTGCGGATCACGGCTTCGGCCTCCAAGGTGCGATGGACCGGGCATTTGTCGGCGATCCGCAGAAGATCGGCGCGCTGGTCGGCGTTCAGATCGCCGGTGACGACGATCTCGCGCTCGAACAGCTCGATCTTGCCGTCCCGCGCCTCGCAGTCCGCGCAGTCCGCCGCATGGATACGGTCGTGGCGCAGCCGCACGGCGACATGATCGAGCGGCAATTTCTTGCGCCGCGCGTACAGGCGCAGGGTCATCGCCGTGCAGCTTCCCAGCGCCGCCAGCAAATAGCCGTAAGGCGTCGGGCCCGTATCGTGACCGCCCATCGCGGCGGGCTCGTCGGCGGTCAGAAGATGGCGGCCCGCCCGCACCTCCTGGGCGAAGGGGCCGGGCGCGGTTTCCGAAACGGTGACCCAGCCCTCGTCCGGCGCCTCCTCCGGCGCGTCCGACGCCGGCGGCTCTTTCGGAGCCTCGTCCGACCCCACATGACGGGCCGCGGCGGCGGCGATCATGTCGGCGACATAGGCGGCGTCCTCGGGCCGGGTCAGCAGGTGATCGGCGCCGTCCAGGGAGACGAAGCTTTTCGGGTGTTTCGCGGCCTGGAATATCCGAGAGGCGTTCTCGATCCCCACCACATCGTCGGTCGGCGCGTGAAAGACGTACAGCGCCTTGCGCAGCTTGCCGATATCGTCCGACAGCTTCTGGGCGGCAATGTCGTCGAGGAACTGTTTGCGGATGCGGAAGGTCCGGCCGCCGAGGGCGATCTCGGCCTCGCCCTGCGCCTCGATCTCGGCCCGGACGGGCGCGAGAAGATGCGCCAGATGGCCGGGCTCGGCCGGTGCCGCGATCGTCGCGACGATGCGGGCCTCGGGAATATCGCGCGCGGCGCGCAGCACCGCCGCCCCGCCCAGGCTGTGGCCGATCAGGAGTCGCGGCGCCGTGGCCGTCTTGCGCAGGAAATCGGCCGCGGCGACCAGATCGCCGACATTGGAGGAGAAGTCCGTGTTGGCGAAATCGCCGGCGCTGCCGCCGAGGCCGGTGAAATCGAACCGCAGCACGGCGATGCCCCGCGCCGCCAGGGCCCGCGAGATCCGCGCCGCCGCGTGGCTGTCCTTCGAGCAGGTGAAGCAATGGGCGAACAGGGCCGTCGCGACCGTCGGCCCCGCCGGTCGCTCCAACCGCGCCGCCAGGTCGGCGCCCAAGGCGCCGGTGAAGGTAACTTTCTCGCTGCGGTAGTCGTTGGCCATCCCGCCCTCCTTCTCGCCTGTCCACCATATAGGGCCGACTACCCGCCGCGCCCAGCGCGTCCCGTTGGTGCGGCGGCGCGGAACCGGTTAGGCTGCGGCCCCATCCCAGAAAACTGGACCGATGCGATGCGCTTTACCGACAAGGATGTGGAAACCGTCGAATGTCGAACCGTCTATGACGGCTATTTCCGCATCGACCGTTACCGGCTGCGCCACCGCCTGCATGCGGGCGGGTGGAGCGGCGAGATGACCCGCGAGGTGTTCGAGCGCGGGCACGCGGTCGGCGTCCTGCCCTACGACCCGGTGCGCGACGAGGTGGTCTTGCTCGAACAATTCCGGGTCGGCGCCCTGGCCGCCGGCTGGGCCCCCTGGCTGATCGAGATCGTCGCCGGGATCGTCGAGGAGGGCGAAACGGCGGAAGATGTCGCCCGGCGCGAGGCGATGGAGGAAGCGGGCTGCCAGGTCGCCGAGCTGGTCCCTCTCCACGACTATCTGGTCAGCCCCGGCGGCACGTCCGAGAGCGTGACCCTGTTCGCCGGCCGGGTCGATTCCGCCGGCGCCGGCGGGATTCACGGCCTGGACCATGAACATGAGGACATCCGCGTGTTCACCCTGCCCGCCGACGAGGCCCTCGATCTGCTCGCCCGGGGCGCGATTCGCAACGCCCTTGCCGTCATCGCCCTGCAATGGCTGGCGCTCAATCGGAACGAACTACGAAAAAAGTGGGGGAGAAAGGTTTAATTGCACACCAAGAATCGCTAATTTCAGATGTTCGGCTCGTGACGGCCGAGCATTCGATCGGAACGGGCAGGAACGGACGACAGAACATGGATATTCGCGACGGCTTCGTCGGCGCCATCGGCAACACCCCCCTGATTCGCTTGCGGCACGCCTCGGAGGCCACCGGCTGCGAGATTCTCGGCAAGGCGGAATTCCTCAATCCGGGCGGATCGGTGAAGGACCGGGCGGCGCTGTATATCGTGCGCGACGCCGAGGAGAAGGGCCTGCTGCGCCCGGGCGGCGTGATCGTCGAGGGAACGGCCGGCAACACCGGCATCGGCCTGGCGCTGGTCGGCAATGCGCTGGGCTATCGCACCGTCATCGTCATGCCCGACACCCAGAGCCAGGAAAAGAAGGACATGCTGCGGCTGTGCGGCGCCGACCTGCGGCTGGTGCCGGCGGTGCCCTACTCGAACCCCGAGAATTACGTCCATGTCTCGGAGCGGATCGCCAAGGAACTGGCCGAGACCGAGCCCAACGGCGCGATCTGGGCGCGCCAGTTCGACAACACCGCCAACCGGCACGGCCATATCGTCGGCACCGGCCCGGAAATCTGGGCCCAGACCGACGGCAAGGTCGACGCCTTCACCTGCTCGGTCGGGACCGGCGGTACGCTGGCCGGGGTGGGCATGGCGCTGAAGGAACGCAATCCGGACGTGAAGATCTACCTGTCCGACCCGATGGGATCGGCCCTGTTCCACCATTACGAAGCCGGCAGCCTGAAGGCCGAGGGCAGCTCGATCACCGAGGGCATCGGCCAGGGGCGGATCACCGAGAACCTGGTCGGCGCCCCCATCGACGGCCAATACCAGATCCCCGACGCGGAAGCCCTGCCGGTGATTTTCGATCTGGTCCGCCGCGAAGGCCTGGTCCTGGGCGGATCGACCGGGATCAACGTCGCCGGAGCCATCCGCCTCGCTCGCGAGTTGGGCCCCGGCCATACGATCGTGACGGTCCTGTGCGATGTGGGCCAGCGCTATCAGAGCAAGCTTTTCAATCCCGCCTTTCTGCGCGAAAAAGGACTACCGACGCCCGACTGGCTGGAGTAGCCGCCATGACCGACCCCGTCTTTCAAGAGGATGCCTACGCCCGCGATTGCGCCGCGCGCGTGGTCGCGGCCGGGCCCGACGGCATCCGCCTCGACCGCACGGTCTTCTATCCCATGGGCGGCGGGCAGCCCGGCGACACCGGCCTTCTGCGCCTGGCCGACGGCACCGAGATCGTCGTGTCCGACACCCGCAAGGGCGCGGACGGCGACATCCTCCATATGGTCGCGGAAGGCACGCCCCTGCCGGCACCGGGCACGGAGGCGACGGCGGAGATCGACTGGCCCCGGCGCCATCGGCTGATGCGCATGCATAGCTGCCTGCATCTCCTCTGCGCGGCGGTGCCGGGCGCGGTGACCGGCGGCAGCGTCGGCGACGGCAAGGGCCGGCTGGATTTCGACCTGCCCGAGACCGGCCTCGACAAACAGGCGATCACCGAGACCCTCAACCGGCTGATCGCCGAGGACCATCCGGTCCGGGCCGACTGGATCGACGAGGCCGAGCTGGACGCGCGGCCCGAGCTGGTGCGCACCATGTCCGTACAGCCGCCGCGCGGCCAGGGCCGAGTCCGGGTCCTGAAGATCGACGGCGTCGACCTTCAGCCCTGCGGCGGCACCCATGTCCGGCGCACGGCCGAGATCGGCCCCGTCCGGGTCTCCAAAATCGAGAAGAAAGGCCGCCATAACCGGCGGGTCACGGTCGTATTTGACGACTGACATATCAATAAGTTAGGGCGAAACACTCATGAGTTACGCGAATCCGCAGGCACTGGTCGAGACCGACTGGCTGGCCGATCATCTGGACGCGCCCGACATCCGTGTCGTCGACGCGTCCTACTATCTGCCGGGCGAGGAGGGCGACGCCCGCGCCGAGTACGAGGCCTGCCACATTCCCGGCGCCCGATTCTTCGATATCGACGACATCGCCGACGAGACCAGCGACCTGCCCCATATGCTGCCCAGCACCGAGAAGTTCGCCAGCCGGGTCCGGCGGCTGGGTCTCGGCGACGGCAACCGGATCGTCTGCTACGACAGCCGCGGCATGCTGTTCGCGGCCCGCGCCTGGTGGATGTTCCGGGTCTTCGGCCATGAGGACGTGGCAATCCTGAACGGCGGCCTGCCCAAATGGCTGCGCGAGGAACGGCCGACCGAGGACCGCCCGCCGGCGCCGCAGGAACGCCACTTCACCGCCCGGTTCAACAATTTCCTGGTCCGCGATGTCGATCAGATGTTGGCGACTGTCGAGGGCGGGTCGGCGGCGGTGCTGGACGCGCGCAGCGCCGGCCGCTTCGCGGGCACCGAGCCGGAACTGCGCCCCGGCCTGCGCGCCGGCCATATCCCCGGCAGCCGCAACCTGCCCTACGGCGAGCTGTTCGACCCGGAAACCGGCACGATCCGGTCCGCCGCCGCGTTGGCGGCAAGCTTCGAGCGCGTCGGGATCGACCCCGGCGGCGCCGTCGTCACCACCTGCGGGTCGGGCATATCGGCCACGGCGTTGGCCTTCGGCCTGTATCTGCTGGGCAACCGGGACGTCGCCGTCTATGACGGCTCCTGGACCGAATGGGGCGGGCGCAAGGACACGCCCATCGAGACCGAGGGCGCGGCCTCCTAGGCGCCGACCGCCTCGGGCGCGTCTAGCCTGTCGTCATCCACCGCCGCCAGGACCCGGTCCAGAAAAGCCAGGATCGGCTTCAGGGTCGCGTCGCGGTCTTCGTGGTAGGGGACGTGACCGAGGCCCGGCAGCAGGACGACCTCGTGAGGCGCCGTGGCCATACGTTCCAGTTCCGCCGCGCCTTCCCTCACCCCGTAGTCATCCTCCGCGCCGCCGAGAAACAGGATCGGGCAGCGGATCGCGGCGATCTCGGCGCTCATCTGCCAGGCGGCGAAGGCCGGATCGCCCCAGGCGTCGGCCCAGCCATAGAACATCCCGTCCGTATTCTCGCCATGGAAGGCTTCCAGGGATTTCCGCAGGCGCCCCTTCTCGAAGCGCGCGACGAACTCCGTCATGACCTCGTCCATGTTCGGATAATTCGCCAGATGGGGCGCGATGCCGACGATGGCGCGCACCCGTTCGGGATAGCGCGCAGCCGCGAGAAAACCGATCGCGCCGCCATCCGAATGGCCGATCAGGATCGCCTCCCCGATATCGAGCGCGTCGAGGATATCGATCAGGGCGCGGGCCTCGTCCTCGCGATAATCGATCTTCTTGGGCGCCGGCAAGGGATCGGACCCGCCATAGCCCAGCCGGTCGTACATGACGACCGCGAGGCCCGTCGCCTCGCCGATCTGGGCCGGGAAGTCCTGCCACATGTCGATGCAGCCGATGCCGTCATGGAGGAAAACGAGGGTCGGCGCGTCGGCGACGATATCGCCCAGAAGCCGAACTTTGAGCCGGTGGCCGCCGGCCGTTATGAACTGGTCATGCATGTCGGAGGGTATGCTCGATGCTCGTCTGAAGTAAAAACCGCCCCTCGCCCGTCCGCGGCGGGGCGCTCGACAGGCGGGAAGATAGGTCGACCGCCCGCCCCTGGCAAGCGCGCCCCCGGCAAACGGTCCCAGACGGACCGGAAGACAAGCCCCTGGCATGGCCGGCGCCGCGATGACAAGATGCGCTGCCCGCGCCCCGCCACGGCCCGCAATGCCCGCTAGCACGGAAGGACAGATGAAGAAGGACACGCTGATCGTCACGACGGGCCGCGACCCGGAAGCCAATCACGGCGTCGTCAACCCGCCCGTTTATCACGCATCGACCATTCTGCATCCCACGGTGGCGGCGATGGAGGCCGCGCAGCGCCCCGACTACGCGGGCACCCGCTACGGCCGCCGGGGCACGCCGACCACCTTCGCCCTGGAAGAGGCCGTCGCCGCCCTGGAGGGCGGCTACCGGTCGGTCGCGACCGGCTCCGGCCTCGCCGCCATCGTCGCGACCCTGTTCGCCTTCCTCGAATCCGGCGATCATCTTTTGATGGTCGACAGCGTCTACGGCCCGTCGCGGCGGACCTGCGAGACCTTCCTCAAGAAATTCGGCGTCCAAACGACCTATTACGATCCGACCGTCGGCGCCGGGATCGCCGATCTGATCCGCGACGACACCAAGCTGGTCTTCACAGAGGCGCCCGGCTCCCTCACCTTCGAGATGCAGGATATCCCGGCGATCGCCGAGGCCGCCCATGCGCGCGGCGCCGTCGTCGCGATGGATAACAGCTGGGCCTCGCCCCTGTTCTTCGACCCCTTCCGCCATGGCGTCGACGTGTCGATCCAGGCGGCGACCAAATATATCGTCGGCCATTCCGACGCCATGCTGGGGGCGATCACCACCAACGAGACCCATTTCGGCACCGTCCAGCAGGCGGCCCACAGCCTGGGGGCGGCGCCGGGACCGGACGACGTCTATCTGGGGCTGCGCGGCCTGCGCACCCTGGGGGTGCGCCTGCGCCAGCATCAGGAGAACGGCGTCCGCCTCGCGACCTGGCTGCAAGGCCGCCCCGAGGTCGCCCGTATCCTGCACCCGGCCCTGCCCGACGACCCCGGCCACGCCCTGTGGAAACGGGATTTCACCGGCGCCTGCGGCCTGTTCGGCGTTCTGCTGCATCCGCGCCCCAAGGCGGCGGTCGACGCCATGCTGGACGGGCTGGACCTGTTCGGCATGGGCGCGAGCTGGGGCGGCTATGAAAGCCTGATCCTGCCCGTCCACCCGGAAAAGATCCGCACCGCCCGCCCCTGGACCGAGCCGGGACCGCTGCTCCGCATCCATGCGGGGCTGGAGGATGTCGCGGACCTGATCGCAGACCT
>Ga0070729_10003804_pt1 | contig 17043 bp, 15 predicted proteins | sample tdDd472_FD_66725 | JGI IMG/M metagenome (GOLD analysis project Ga0070729, IMG submission 66725) | Marine sediment microbial communities from the Atlantic coast under amendment with organic carbon and nitrate - tdDd47.2 | ecosystem: Environmental > Aquatic > Marine > Coastal > Sediment | place... | reverse complement strand
CTCATCAAGGAAATGGACAAGTCCATTGCCGAGGCGGATTCATTCATCAAGTCTTTGGAATAGTCGCTGGATCGAAGAAGAATCAAAGGGCTTGCAGTGAATGTTGCAAGCCCTTTTTGCGTTATGACGTTTCCTTTAAAATTTTACGGATTGCAATAAGTCCCTTTTCAAGTTCCTCAAGGGTATCAGTTCCTGTGAGTGAAATGCGGGCTGCGGCCGGGGCCACGGCTTCGCCGACAGCAAATTTTTCTGCACCAAAAACGTTGATTCCCTGCCGTTGAGCCTCTTTTTCAAAAGCCTGTCCGGTCCATGGGGCGGGCAGATCCAGCCAGAGATAGAAACCACTGTGTTTTCCCCGGAAGCGAAATCCGTCGAGCACATCGCAGGCAAGCATGTATCTGCGGCTGGCGGCCGTACGTTTCTTTTGTATCACCTGATCAGCCGTACCGTCATTGATCCACATGGCGGCCAGTTCTCCGTTGAGTGATGGTGCCATCCAGATGGTATTGAGAACCGACTGGGCCAGGGGTTTGAGCATCTGTCTGGGAGCGACAAGGAAGGCTATGCGCAATCCGGCCGCAAGGGATTTCGACATGCCCGCTATATACACGCTGCGTTCCGGGGCACGGTTTGCCACGGGCGTGTTGCCTGTCAGGTCCGTCAGGTCATAGGCATCGTCCTCAATGATGATCAGGTCGTGCTTTTGTGCGAGATGGGCTATTTCTGTCCGCCGGGATTCCGGGATGGTCACGGTGGTCGGGTTGTGTACCCCGGGCATGAGATAGATCGCTTTAATCTCATCACGACGGCAGGCCGCGTCCAGACTGGCCGGGATCATGCCGTCGCTGTCCATTTCAATGGGAACCAACCGGATGCCGAGCATGGAGGCCAATGTCTTCATGCCGGGATAGGTCAGTGCGTCCGTGGCGATACGGTCACCAGACCGGAGCAGGCCGCTCAGGCAGCAGGTCAGCGCGTGTTGGGCGCCAGCACAGACAATGACGTTTTCAGGCTCGGTTTTCAATCCGTATCGTGTAGCCCATGCCGCACCGGCTTTGCGGTGTGATGGCAGGCCGCGCGGGTCGGTGTAACGCATGAAGGACGTAGGGTCCTTGCGTCTGGCAATGCGACGGAATCCTTCGGTGATATCCGGGTCCATGTGGTGTAGCGGGGCAACCAGTCCCATTTCCAGCATGCCGGGCGTAGTCGGCTCGAACGAGACAAGCGATGTGGACGTTGTGGCATCCGAAGCCACGAATGTCCCGCGCCCCACAGTACCGGTAACAAGACCGCGTTTTTCAGCCTCCCTATAACCGCGTGTGATGGTGGACACATTCATGCCCAGCTCGTCGGCAAGGTCTCGGTGGGTGGGCAACCGTTCGCCGGGGGCGAGTCTGCCCTTTGAGATGTCCTGCTCAATGGCGTCTGCCAATCCCTTGTACAGAGGCTCGATTCCTTCCGTGATGACCGGTGAATATATTGTCATGCAGACAATATATTCATTGACACCATACAATGTCAAACATAGGCATGCAGCATGGAAAAACCGCGTAACGGCGGTTGTCGTTACCTGAATTTTGGGGAGTTATCATGAATTTGGAAACATACGCCGCATTCGCCCTTTTCGCCATCGTCATGACCGGGACGCCCGGTGTGGGCAACCTGACCATGATGGGTATCGGACAGGCCACGGGGTTTCGGTCTGCGCTTCCGTTTTTGGTCGGAACTGTGGTGGGCATGTTTATCCTGAATGTTTTTGTGGGCCTCGGTTTGGGCGGGTTGTTCCTGGCCTCGCCGAAAATCGCGTGGGTCATGAAGATCGGCGGCATGGGATATATTTGTTATCTGGGCTGGAAGTTGCTCACCATGCAGCTTGCGGTGGGCAGTGTTGATAAGCGTTTTACCTTTTGGGAAGGCGTTATTTTGCATCCGCTTAATCCCAAGAGTTGGGCCATGTCTGTGGTGGGATTCAGCCAGTTGGCCGACCCGTCCGTGCCACTCTGGATGCAGATGGCTGTGTTTGTACCAACTTTCATGACTTTTCAAGCCATCTTTCACTCTACATGGGGGCTTGCTGGCGTAGCTATCATGCGCACACTCAAGTCCAAGCGTATTTTGGTCGGTGTAAATTGCTTGCTGGTAGCGGTCATGGTGGGCGCGACCGCCTATGCTCTGTTTTTGAGTCCGGCTTAGTCTTTTGGGCCGATCATGTTTTCCGGCACCACGAGCAATTCGAATTCTTGTTCGCTGATCAAGCCAAGCTCCAGAGCGGCTTCCTTGAGAGTTTGCCCTGTTTCATGGGCATGGTGCGCGATGGACGCCGCCTTTTCATAGCCGAGAGTCGGGGCCAGGGCCGTGACCAACATCAGGGATTGTCCGAGATTGGATTCAATGCGTTCCCGGTTTGGTTCCAATCCCTCCAGCAGATGTTTGCGGAAACTGCGCATGCCATCGGTCAGGAGGCGGATGGAATGCAGCACGTTGCGGATAATGAGCGGCTTGTATGCGTTCATCTGGAGTGCGCCGCTTGTGCCGCCCATGGTTACGGCTGCGTCATTGGCGATCACCTGCATGGCAATCATGGTCAGGGCTTCGCACTGTGTCGGGTTGACCTTGCCCGGCATGATGGATGAACCGGGTTCGTTGGTCGGGAGTATCAACTCGGCAATGCCTGCGCGAGGCCCACAGGCCAACATTCGAATATCGTTTGCAATTTTATTCAGGTCTACAGCCAATGTTTTGAGGGTGGCTGAAAATTGTACGAGCGCGTCGTGATTCCCTTGGTAGGCGAATTTGTTGGTGGCAGGAATGAAAGGTTGCCCGGTCAGTTTGGCAATGAAGTAAATGGCGTCCTCGTCAAATCCGGGATGGGTGTTGAGGCCTGTACCCACGGCTGTACCGCCCAGCGGCAGGGAGTAGACTTCACCCAGTGCGGTGTCGATCCTGTAGAGGGTTTCCTTGAGGATGGTGCCGAACCCGGAAAACTCCTGCCCCAGTGTCAAAGGGGTCGCGTCCTGCATGTGGGTACGGCCTATTTTGACGATGTCCTTCCATTCTTTCGACTTGGTGAAAAACGTATCTTTAAGAATGCGGATCGAAGGCAGTAGCTTTGAAAAAGTTTGAATGGCAACAGTCATATACATTGCTGACGGAAAGTTATCGTTAGTTGACTGACTTTTGTTGACGTGGTCGTTGGGATGGACCGGTTCCTTGGACCCGAGCGATTGCCCGGCAAGTTGTGAGCACCGGTTGGCAATGACCTCGTTGATGTTCATGTTGTATTGGGTGCCGGACCCGGAAATCCAGACCGGAAGCGGGAACATGTCGTGATGTTGGCCATCGATGATTTCGTCACAGACGCACACGATCAGGTCTTTGATGTCTGTGTCGAGATGCCCTTTTTCATGGTTGGCGAGTGCGCACGCCTTTTTGAGGATGGCATAAGGGACGATCATTTCCTGCGGCATGCGTTCGTCATCGATTCGAAAGAGGGTCAGGGCGCGTTGCGTCTGTGCTCCCCACAACGCCTGGGCTGGGACTTCGATCGGTCCGAGGCTGTCTGTTTCCGTCCTGAATTCGATCATGTTCCCCTCCTCTGATTGGTACTGATGATACTCTATGATGTTCAGTCTGTTTTGTCTGTACCTGTGAGCAATATGTCTGAGCCGTCCATACCGATCAGTCCTTCGTCGACCATTTTATGCAGGGTGCGCGAAAGTGCCTCCGGGGTGATGCCGATAATCTTGGCGAGTTCTCGGTACGACAAATCAAGCGTGACGCGGCCTCCCTGATGACGGCTTTGGAAATAGGCCATCAATCGGGACGGTACCTGTTTGAGCGACAGGGAATCGATCATGTCCATGGCCTCTTTCAGGCGGCGGGACATGACCCGCATCATGACGAGCAGAATGGACGGGTCTTCCCGGACCAACAGTTCGAATTCATCCGGGTTTATGTACAGGACCTTGCTGTCTTCCAGTGCACCAAGATTGGCTGGCAACCTGCCATCGGAAAAAGTGGAGCAGAGACAGAACGGCTCTCCCGGTCCAAAGACAAAGATGGTCTGCTCTTTGCCGTCTTCGGATATCTTGAACAGTTTTACTTGCCCAGAAAGCAGAACATGCATGCCCTGCGCGGATTTGTCTTCACTGAAAAACAGTGATTTTTTCGGAAATTCCATGATTTCGGCATGTGAAGCCAGTCGGTCGAGCTGTTCTTCTTTGAGCTTGGCAAATACCGGAAAGTCACGGATCGCGTCCTTGAGTTCATCTTTTCGCATCGAAAATCCTGAAAAAGTCGTTTGTGTTGATCGAGATCAATGCCGTCCAGAGTCGATAGGCCTATTTTGAGGGCGACACTGAGACATATCAAGGAGGTCATCATGAGTGCCCACGTTCATTGCCCGTATTGTTCTGTTGGTCAGGAAACCGCTGAATACAGCGATTACCGTCCTTTCTACGTCAATTGCTCTGATTGTGCCAGACGGTTCATCGTGGAACCGGTGCGCAACGGAGTGGTCGTATACCGTGACGGCGAGGCTCCGTGCTGCTCCGACCCTGAGTGTCGTGAAACAGAAATGGGCGACTCCGGTCAGGATTGATCGATCAAGCGAGGTATATCCATGTTCGCATTGCTTCAGAAAATATCCCAAAATCTTGTTGTCGCCATCCCCGTGATGATGGTGGCCGGGTTTGTTTACGGAGTGTCCGCCGATACCGGCTGGCTCAAATTCATGATCGTTCCATTCACCTTCCTCATGGTCTACCCCATGATGGTCACACTCAAGATCAGGAAGGTCTTCGAGGGGGGCGACGTCAAGGCGCAAACACTTACTCAGCTCATTAATTTCGGGCTGATTCCCTTCCTTGCCTTTGGCGTCGGCCTCCTCTTTTTCAAAGACAACCCCTATATGGCCCTCGGTCTGCTTCTGGCCGGACTGGTACCGACGAGCGGTATGACCATTTCCTGGACCGGTTTTGCCAAAGGAAACATGTCTGCCGCCATCAAGATGACCGTCATCGGTCTGATTCTGGGTTCTTTGGCAACACCCTTTTATGTGCAGGCCTTCATGGGGACGACCATCAATATAAGTCTTCTGGCCGTATTCAGACAGATTGTTTTCATTGTGTTTCTGCCCATGGCTTTGGGGTTTCTTACCCAATGGTATCTGGTGGCCCGCTATGGACAAGGACGGTTCCAGAAAGAGATCGGGCCGAAGTTCCCGTCGCTTTCCACGCTGGGTGTCCTCGGCATCGTGTTCGTGGCCTTGGCTCTTAAGGCAAAGACCATTGCCTCGGCTCCCGAAGTCCTGCTCGATATCCTTGTTCCACTCGTGATTATTTACGGCGTGAACTTTGTCCTGAGTACCATGGTGGGCAAGTTCTTCCTGTCGCGTGGTGATGCTATCGCGCTGGTTTACGGCTCGGTCATGCGTAATCTTTCCATTGCACTGGCCATTGCCATCAACGCCTTTGGCGCCAAAGGTTCGGAGGCCGCTTTGGTCATTGCCATGGCGTATGTCATTCAGGTCCAGTCCGCAGCTTGGTATGTCCGGTTTACACCGAAAATATTTGGCGATTCGGAAACCGGTTCCGTTCAAGGTGTGGCCACAGCTCCAGTTAAGGGATGAGTGATCGGCGTCCTGAAATATGGACATCAAACATGAAAACATGCACATATAGACAGGTGAAAGTTTTTTCTGGAGCGCATGGGCCTCTGGAAAGAGGGACTGAGAGTAACAGGAGGTTGTACATGACCATTCGCAATCGGCGATGGCTGTTGACTGTTCTGGCAGCGTTGTTCGTGATGGTTCATGCCGGGAGCGCATGGGCCGCAGTGGAGCACGAGAACGCGCCGGGTAGAAAGCTGGCCATTCAGGCGACCAAGGCGAAACCGCTGGTTCAAACCATAACGGCTGATCACAGCAAGTTCGCCCAGCTACAATTTGATCCGGAAAAACAGAAGACCATGCGGCCTGAAGAGGTCACACAAGCCTGCCTTGGTTGTCACAACAAGGCGGCTTTGCAGTTCCATCAGACCATCCATTGGACCTGGCGGGATGAAGACGAAGCCGGAAATCCGGCGAAGTTCGGCAAGGGCGGGATATCCGTCAACAATTTTTGAATAAATACGGCAAGCAACGAGGCTCGTTGCACTTCATGTCATGCCGGTTATGGTTGGAAGGACAATAGTTTTGACTTCACTTCTCAGGAAAAGGTCGACTGTCTTGTCTGTCATGAAAAAACAGGAACCTACAAAAAGTTTCCATCCGGTGCGGGCTATCCCGCCAAGTATGTCGAGGACCCGGAAAATCCCGGCACGCAGAAAGGTGTGGTCTTCAAGTCCAACGGCAAGACCTATTATGCGCCTGAATGGGCCAAGGTTGCCCAATCTGTTGGCCGCCCGGAACGCAAGAACTGCGGCTCCTGCCATTTCTTTGGTGGCGGTGCTGACGCGGTCAAGCATGGCGACCTCGATTCCTCATTGGTCAAGCCCGACAAGAATCTTGACGTTCATATGGGAACCAAGGAATCCGGCGGTCAGGATTTTACCTGCACACGCTGTCACACCACGCGGAATCACCATGTGGCCGGTCGTATTTATGAGAAGCCTGCGGCTCTGGAACGCAAGAGTCTGCTTCAGGATGACCTTGGCGACAAGATCATGTGTGAATCCTGCCATGGGAACCAGCCCCACATAAGTGGCGGCATGTTCTCCAAGCTGAACGACCACACCGACAAGGTGGCGTGTCAGTCATGTCACATCCCTGAATTCGCCCGTGCTCAATCTACCAAGATGTGGTGGGACTGGTCCAAGGCCGGGCAGCTCATGGACGGCAAGGCCAAGATCAAGGGACCTGACGGCAAACCTGTCTTCCTGAAGAAGAAAGGTGAGTTTGTCTGGGAAAAGGACGTAGTGCCTGAATATTACTGGTTTGACGGGACCATGGATCACGTCACCACCGAAGATGCCATTGACCCCACCGAGGAAGTCTGGCTGAACCGGCCAAATGGTGACAGGAAAGACCCGAATTCCCGCATCATGCCATTCAAGGTGCACCGGGCCATGTCGCCGTATGACAAGGTCAACAAGACCATGGTCATTCCGCATCTCTTCCCCTTTGATAAGAAGGACAAGACCGCATACTGGAAGGGTTTTGATTGGGAAAAGGCCATTGAAGTGGGCATGAAATATGCCGGACAGAAGTACAGTGGTGAGTTCGGGTTCGTGGAGACGACCTACGCTTTCCCGACCACGCATATGGTTGCGCCTCGCGAGAACGCACTGAAATGCGCCCAGTGCCATAATCCTGAAGGAAGACTTAAGAACCTGACTGGATTCTATATGCCGGGCAGGGACAAGTATGAGCTTGTGGATTCAGCAGGTTGGTTCGGCGCAGGAGCGGCTCTGCTGGCGGTCATCATTCACGGTATCATGCGTTTCGTTTCCGGCCTCAGAAGGAAGGAGGATTAGTCCATGAGTCAACAATCAATGAAAAAAATATATCTGTATTCCAAGTTCGAGCGGTTCTGGCACTGGTTTCAGGCCATTATGATTATCTTGCTTCTGACCACCGGTTTTGAAGTGCATGGGACTTTTACCCTGTTTGGCTTTATGGGGGCGGTCGATCTGCACAACACCTTGGGGCTGCTGTGGCTCGGCATGTTCTTCTTCTTTGCCTTCTGGATGTTCGTGACCCACGAATACAAGCAGTACATTCCTACCACCAGGAAGCTTTTCGAGGTGGCCATGTATTATGGGTCCGGCATTTTCAAGGGAGAAGAGCACCCCGTGCACAAGTCCAAGAGCGCCAAACACAATCCCATGCAGAGGCTCACCTATCTGGCGTTGACGGCCATGCTGTTGCCGTTCCAGATGGTCACCGGGTTCCTGTACTGGGGATACAACGACTGGGCCAATTGGGGGCTGTCATTCCTTTCGCTTGAAGTGATAGGGCTGCTACACCTGATTGGCGGTTTCTCCATCCTTATCTTCCTTATTGTCCATATCTACATGACGACCACCGGACATTCTGTCACCGCGCATATCGCGGCCATGTTCTCCGGTTGGGAAGAAGTACCCGAGGGCTTTGAAGTGGAGGAATGGGAAAAGAAGGCATAACCGGGGTTATCCCTAAAACAAAGAGCCCCCTGCAATAGCAGGGGGCTCTTTGTTTTAGTTGGATTGAGGAGGTTGGCATTCAAGAGGAATGTAAATCGTGAAAGGGAAGAGCCGGATACCGTTGCAGGCATCCGGCTCGTTGTATTTAGAACCGTTCGAAGTCTTCGTCTTCATTCATTTCCAAAGCAACGCCGCCCTGTGCCTTCTGTGTCGGAGCCTGGGGAGTCGGTTGTGCTGCTTTCAGAGCCTGAGTAGGTTGTCTGGTAGCCACAACCTGCTGACGGTAGCCGCCATCATCGAGTTTGAAGAAGGACACCGTGGCTTGAAGCTGACCAGCCTGACCGGACAGTTCGCTTGATGTCGAAGACATCTCTTCCGAGGCCGCAGCGTTCTGCTGCACAACGCTGTCGAGCTGTTGGATAGCGGTGTTGATCTGGGAAGCTCCTGCGTTTTGCTCATTGCTGGCAGTGGTGATTTCCTCGACCAATTCGGCTGTGCGCTGGATGTCCGGGACCAATTTACCGAGCAGTTCGCCAGCACGGTCAGCCACGTCAACGCTTTCGGTTGCCAACAGGCTGATTTCACCCGCTGCGACACCGGAGCGTTCTGCCAGTTTTCTGACTTCAGCCGCGACAACCGCGAAGCCCTTGCCGTGTTCGCCTGCGCGGGCTGCTTCAATGGCAGCGTTCAGGGCGAGCAGGTTGGTCTGTCGGGCTATTTCTTCAATGATGCTGATCTTGTCAGCGATTTCCCGCATGGCTGTGACTGCTTCGGATACGGCTTCGCCACCTTCTTCAGCCTGCTTGGCGGCACCATCAGCTAATGTTTGAGTCTGGGCTGCGTTCTCAGCATTCTGGCTGATGTTGGAAGCCATTTCTTCCATGCTGGAAGAGACTTCCTCGATAGAGGCCGCCTGTTCGGTGGCTCCTTGCGACAGCGCGATGGAAGTGGAGGACAGCTCCTCGGACCCAGAGGCTACATTGTTGGTAACGCCTCGGACTTCGCCAACCACGTTTCTGAGGTTTGCACCCATTTCCGCGAGTGTCGAAGCCATGACGCCGATTTCATCCTTTTGGTCGATGTCGAGTCGTGCCATGAGATTACCTGCGGCTATTTCCTTGGCGAATTCCACGGCCTTGATCAGGGAGCTGGTGATGGCTCTTGCGAGCAGAAGGATGACAACCACGACTAGGATGATCGCAGCAATGGTCAAAATGACGCTCAGGTAGAGGAATGCATCGGCGTCTTCATATATTTTGTCTTTTGGGATGGCGATGCCAATGGACCAGGGAGAACCCGTTCCACGAACCAGAATGGGCTGGAAAACGAACAGGTATTCCATGTCGTCCAGAGGAGATTTGATGAATTCCTCGAACTTTTTACCATTCTCAAGAGAGGAAGAAATGGTGGATTTGAGTTCCGGGGGGAACGCTTCTGTGATGTTTTTGCCCACGACATTGCTGTCAGGGTGCGCCACACAGTAGCCTTTGTTCGAGGCGATAAATGCGTATCCACTTTCCATGGGCCTGATGCCGTCCACCATTTTTTGGAAGGCGCTCAGGACAAAATCAATGCCGACGATGCCGATGAATTTGCCATTTTCCCGGATGGGAACACTGATTGTGGACATATTGGTCTTGGCAACTTCGGTGTAATACGGCTCTGTCAGAAACGGTCCGTCCTTGTCGCGGGGGCCTTTATACCACAGGCGCGTGTTCGGATAATCATACTTGGTGAGGTTCACGACTTTCAGTGTGCCGCCTTCCTTCCACCAGTAGTTGCCGTATGCGCCGCCCATATGTTCCCACATGGGATCGCCTGTGGCATTGAATTCTGCGTCCTTGCCGTCTAAGGCATTTGGCTCAAAGCAGGACTGAATTCCATAGAAAGAATCGTCGGAAAGGGCGACCTGTTTTTGAATATCATCGACAATTTTACGGTCGATAATACTTCTGTCCTTAACCATGCCTCCGAATATTGCGGCTGTGGTGACACTGGCATCGAGTGCTTTTTCAATGTCGTTTTTGACCTGATTACCATATCGGTTGGCCATTTCTTCCGCAATTTCCTTTGCGGAATCGATGGAAATGGTTTGCGTTTTCGATACAACAATCGCGGTATACACCACGAGAATGAGCGAAACAACGAGGCAAACGCTTCCTCCAATCTTGATCCGAAGAGATAAGTCTTTGAATGCCATAGGATACTCCCTTGAAGTTTTTATTCTTGCTCAAGATACTCAGGTGAACCTTTTAGTGATATTATATATTTATCATTTTGGTAGGTGCCGGGGAGACCGGAAAAGTGCATCTTTTTTTAAACATCATCTTGAAATAATGAGAGAAGTATCGTGCATGGCTCTGTGTGTGCACTAATGAATGTCGGATGGAGGACAGGTCTCGCCGTTTTTTCTCGACTATTCATTTTTCTTGATATACCGATAAAGGTAATAGGTCTGAATAGTTGAGTAAGTGAACACACGGCGTGCCCGAGTCATGGGATACTTTGAAGAATCAAAGAACGCTCGCGGGATGAACGAGCTTATTTCCGGGGTGATGCCGGGTCTCCTTGCGCATGCCTATCGCATGCTTGGCTCGAATGACGAAGCTCAAGACGTTGTTCAGGAATCCCTTCTCATAGCTTTTACCCGACTTGACCAATTGCGGGATGTGGATCGTTTTCCGGCATGGCTCAAAGCCATTGTCGTGTCTCAGTGCCATCGTCAGTTGCGGGTTCGTGGTAGGGAAATATCTCTTGATGGTTTGGAGCGATTCGAGCCACTTGCTCCAAAGTTGTTCGACCCGTCATTGAGGTATGAATCCAGTTGTTTTCGCGCTGCGGCGTGCAATGCCATTTTGCAGCTGTCTCCACCTCTCAGGGATGTCTGCCAACTCTATTTTGAATCCGGATATTCGGTGGGTGAAATAGCTGACGCACTCGCTTTGAAACGGGGAACCGTACGCAAACGGTTGCACAGTGCCAAACCGTTGCTTTCGGATATGTTGGCGTGTCACGTCGGTGAACCTGCCATCAAGGTCGGCTATCTTCCCATATCGGATCATCTGCTGGGCATGGTGGCCCACCGGATGAGCATGGGGCGCAATTCCAGGATTCACATGAAGCGTTTTCTGTCCTGGTCTGCCCTCGCCAATGCGCTTCGTCAGGGAACAATCAACGCGGCATTCATCATGGCACCGCTGGCCATGCAGTTGTGCAACTCCGGGACACCGCTCAAATACATTATGGATGGGCATCATGATGGGAGTGCCCTGACTACGTCTGCCGAAAAATTGCAGGGGAAGCTTGTAGGCGTTCCCGGTCAATATTCCACGCATCGTGTCTTGCTCGGCAAGTTGGCTCAGGATCAGCCTGGGGATTGGGGTAACGTCAGCACTGCCGACACCAATCCTTCTTATGTCATCAGTTCCTTGAAGCGACAGTTGATAGACGCCTTTTTTTGCGCCGAGCCGTGGAGCACTAAGTGCGTCAGTGAAGGCGGAGCCGATGTGCAGATCCGTTCCAAGGAGATTGCGCCAGGGCATATCTGTTGCGTGGTCGCCGTGCGTGAAGATTTTGCGCTGGCCCACCCTGAACTGCTGAACGACTATGTGCGCATTCTCTATCAGGCCAGAGACAAGATTCACACGGACATTGATTACTGTGCCGCAACGCAGGCCGTGTATACCGGTGTGTCGCGTGAACTCGCCGCCAGAGTCCTTGAAGAAGGCATCGTGACGTTCGATGATTTGAGCCCGGATAAAGGGCGTATGGAAGAATTCATGCAATTGGCTATTGCCAGTGGCGTCTTGTCCAGCGCGTGCAATCTTGACGAATTCGTGTGTGACGACTTTAGTTGAAGAAGGGGCCGTGTTCTCTTTCTCGGTCATATCCCCAAAAAAAGACCCCCTCTCAATCCTCCTGTTTCATTCGGTTTTTTATAAAAAAGCATATTTTCTCCTCAAACAGGTAACTTTTCCTGCCATTCATGGCTCTTATCTTTGTGGACGACAAAAAACGTCTGCGCGCAGTGCACGGCGCTGGCTGGTGAAAGATAGGATAACCATGCAAGCCATTGCGGAGAGAGTGAGGGGATGCGTTGTCAATGCGAAGACGCGTTCCGTCGAATGGGAGAATTGGATGCCTTTGAGTCCAGAGAAACATCTGATGGAAGTCGCCGATGTGTGCGACAAGAAGTGGGGAATGCTTCGGAAAAGGCCGTTGGCCTTTTTGCTCTCAGCGTTTGCGGGAGGGGCATTCGTCTGCTTCGGTGCCATGCTGGCATTGGCCGTTTCGGCCGGAGTGCCAAGCAATCTGGCACCGGGTTTGGCCAACTTGCTTATGGGACTCGTGTTCATGTTTTCGCTGGTCATCATCATGTTCAGCGGCATGACCCTTGTCACTGCGGATATGGCCTACGGTTTGGTTGGGGTGTTTCAGGACCGCATCACATGGAGACAGTTCGTCTGGGGTGTCTTTGTCGGCTATATCGGCAACTTCATCGGTTCCATGACCTTCATGTGGATCATGAGTAAAGGCGGCGGTTATCACGCCCTGCCCTGGCTCATGCGAGCGCATGAGATAGGCTTGGCAAAGACTGGCGAGACCGCCATGGAAATCTTTGTCATGGGCATCATCTGTACCTGGACCCTGCAATCCGCAGCCATCCTTTTCATGAAAACCAATGACGACATGAGCAAGATCGTCCTGACCGCATATGGCCCTCTGGCCTTTGTGGCAGGCATGAACGAGCACTGTATAGCGAACATCGGCTTTCTGGCCGTGCCGCTTTTTCAACAGGACATATGGGTTGAGGCCGTTTCCGGCATGAACAACGTTGCTCCGGTGCTGATGCATTGGGGGTTCGGCAAGTTCGGCTGGGCACATAATCAGCTCTTCACGGTCATGGGAAATGCCATCGGCGGAACGCTTTTCGTGGCGGTTGTGTTCCAACTGGTGGCAGACCCCCTCAAGCTTAAGGATTTGTATCGCAAACGCCATGAACTTATGGCTGCCGACGGGGAACTCAAGGAGGTGGAATGAACTTTGATTACAGCCCGTTTAACCCGTTGATCTGGGGCGTCTTCATCGTTGTGTGGGCGTTTATTTGGATCATTGGAAATGCGTATAGAAAAAAATACCGTTTCAAAGAAGATAGTCAAAAAAAGTAAATGAGAATGTGTTTTCTGCGATAACAACAGGAGAACGTTATGTATCAAGATGGGTGGATTCCAACTGTCTGCTATCAGTGTAAAGCTGAATGTGCCATTTTGGCGCGTGTAGAAAATGGTGTCGTCAAAGAAGTGAAGGGAAATCCCCGTGGGCGAGGCAAGGCCTGCGTCAAAGGGATGGCCGGTATCACTTCGTTATATTCGTCCGAGCGTCTCAAGCATCCCATGAAGCGTGTGGGAGAGCGCGGTAGCGGTAAATTTGAGCGTATCACCTGGGACGAAGCCATGGACATCATGGAAACAAAGCTGACCGAACTGCGTGATCGCGGTGAGGCGCACAAGTTCACCTATTCCATGTTCCCGCATTCCGTGACCGATCCGAAATGGCGTTTCGTCAATGCGGCCGGCGGTTTCATTTCTACCGGTCTGCCTCATTGCGACTCGGGAAAAATCATGGCCATGATGCATACGTTCGGCTGTTTTCCCAATCATCACATCGCCCCCATGTATCATACCGTGCCCAAAGGTGGTCTGATGATCCTGTCCGGTCGTCATCCCTTCGGTTGTCTGGACGATGCCGCAGTACCCAGTTACATCCTCGACGCCAAGGAGCGCGGGGCCAAGCTCATCGTCATCGATCCCATCTACCGCACGGAAGCGTCCAAGGCGGATTGGTGGATTCCCATCAAACCCGGCGGCGATGCGTCCCTGTTCCTGGGTGTCTGCAACTATTTGTTGTTGAACGACCTGCATGACAAGAAGTTCTGTGACAAGTGGGTTCGCGAAGGCGACATGGACGGCCTGATGGCATACATCAAGGACAAGACGCCGGAAGCCATGAGCAAGATATGCGAAGTTCCGGCCGAGGATATCATCAAGCTTGCCAAGATGGTTGCCGAGGCTCCCAGTGCCTGTATCGACGCGTTCAAGTCCATTATGTACGGCAACGCAATGGACTGGGGCCAGGCATGGTCAATCTTCCTTGTTATTACAGGCAATCTGGACAACCCCGGTGGTCAGCCTTTGCCCGATATCGCACCCATGGCACCTGTGGAACCCGTTCCTCCGGCACCGGATGTCACGGAGCTTGGCTATCACCGTTCCGGCAACAACAGGGAAAAATTCGACAACTACAACTTCTTCCTGCAACCCACATGGTACGCGGCGCAGGCCATCAAGGACGATACTCTCAAGGTCTTCTTCGCTTCCGAGTGCAACCCGGCCATGTCTGAGATGGGTTCCGGCGAATGGCGCAAGGCTGTGACCATGAAGGACGAGAACGGCGACTACAAGCTGGAACTCCTCGTCGTAACCGAGATCATGCCGTCCGAAACCATGAAATGGGCCGACCTCGTTCTGCCCGATCAGACCAACTTCGAGCGGTGGGAACTGCTTTACATGCCGTGGTGGTACAACTTCGGTCACGGTACGGCCCTGTGCCAGCCTGTTGTTGATCCCATCGGCGAATCCAGACATGCCAACCGTGTCTTTATCGAGCTCGGTAAGCGCATGTTCCCCGAGTACTTCGCTTTCAAGGATGATGTTGAATACTACGACATCGAATTGTCCGGTGTGGGCATGTCCGTGAAGCAACTGCAGGAGAACGGTGGCCTCTGGTCTCCCGGAACTGCTGGTTTCCGTAAGTATGAGGACGACGGCAAGTTCAACACGTCGTCTGGTAAAATCGAGTTGGAATGGCAGATGTACGAGGATATCGACCAGAAGTGGCCCAGCCCCGAACTGCCGCTGGAATACCGTCGCGGTGAAGATGAATTCCCGTTTATTCTCGTCAATTTCAGGACCATCTTCCTAAACAATACCGGCGCGTGGTCCCAGAACAACGCACAGCTTCGTGACCCCGTATCCGGTCTGGACGCCAACCCCTGTCTCCTGAATCCCATTGATGCGAAAAAGCTCGGCGTTGCCGACGGCGATACCGTGACCATGGCATCAAGCACTGGTTCAGTCGAGGTCCCTGTAATGCTGACTGAAAAGATTATTCCCGGTTGCGCTGGCATCATTCACGGGTTTGGTCAGACCATGGGCAAGGTGGCATCTCGCGGTAAGTGGATTGGCGACAATGAATTGATTGCCGATGCCGGCTCCACGCTGGACGAACAGGACATGCGCGGCGGTGAGGCGCATGTCTCGACTCGAGTCAAGATATACAAATAAGAGGGGTGTGAAATGAGACAACTCAGCATTATGGTGGATCTGGACCGCTGTATCGGTTGCAAGACCTGTATCGTGGCCTGCCGGAATCATCACGAAATAATCGACCACGAGAATGACCAGCCCGGAGCCATGGCCAATTACCTCCGGGTGGAAAGTAAATTGGAAGGCACGTATCCTGAATTGCGGGAAGACTATTGGGTCGTCATGTGCCAGCACTGTAAGAAGTATCCTTGTGCCAAGGCGTGCGAATATGACGCCATCACCAAAGATCCACAAACCGGCATCGTGCTTATCGACAAGGAAAAATGCACTGGTTGTGGTGAATGCATCGAAAAGTGCCCGTACAATGTCATCCAGTTCAACAAGGAAGATCTCTACGCGCACAAGTGTAACCTTTGTTATGACCGCGTCACTCATGGGCTGGACCCGGTCTGTGTCGAGGTCTGCCTGACAGGCGCACTCAGCTTTGGTGAAAAGGAAGTTCTCCTGATGCAGGCCGAGGCCAAGGGCAAACAGGTGATCAAGAAAATGAGCACTCAGTCCATTATCTACGTTAAAAAGGCCTAACAACCATTCAAGGCCGACCAACGAGTATCGTTGGTCGGCCTTTTTTATTTCCCGTTTCCGGGAACAGCGAATTCAGAAGTATTTTGAAAGATTATTTGCCAAAGGGGCAGGTCGGATAGCGACAGACGTCACAGCCTGCGCAGAATCCGCCGTGTCCCATGCCAACGATCATTTCCCGTGTGACTTTTTCTCCGGCCAGGAGACGAGGCACCACGAGATCGAAAATACTGGCTCGGTAATACATGACACATCCGGGCAATCCCAGAATGGGCACGCCGTCCCTGATGGCCAGCATGAACATGACGCCGGGGAATGTGGGGGAACCGTATGTGATGACTTCCGCACCCGTGGAGCGAATAGCGGTCGGTGTCTGGTCATCCGGGTCCACGGACATGCCGCCGGTTACCACGACCATTTCAGCGCCTTCGGCGATGAAGGCGAGAATGGCGTCACGGGTCATGGCCGGATCATCCGAGGTCAGACGCTGGTCCATGACCGTGGAGCCGAGTTTGGAAAATTTCTTGCGGATGACCGGGCCGAATTTGTCTGTGATGCGTCCGTGATAGATTTCGCTCCCCGTTGTTACCAACCCCACGTTGTGATGCTGGAAGGGGCGGATACCGACCACATACGGATATTCGGCGCAGATAGCTTCAACCTGTTCGATCTTCTTTTCATCAATGACCAGTGGGACCACGCGTGTCCCGGCAACTGGATGTGATTCCGTGACCTGTTGACCGTCGTGCATGGTGGCGAGGACGACTTCTTCAATGGAGTTGATGCGATTCAGGGCTTCGGTGTTGATATCGAGCAGGCCGGGTGAGGCGATGAAGTTGACCCTCCCTTCGCTGACATCCGAAAGGGAAATACCCGGACCGACTGTGGCTCTGGCGATGCGCTCGGCGGCTTCGTCTTCGTGGATGCGTCCTTTTTCCATGTTGAGCACATAAATGTGCTCCTTGCCGATCTCCAAAAGTTTGGAAATATCTTCCTCGGCAATGACATGTCCTTT
>Ga0070729_10003803_pt1 | contig 17044 bp, 4 predicted proteins | sample tdDd472_FD_66725 | JGI IMG/M metagenome (GOLD analysis project Ga0070729, IMG submission 66725) | Marine sediment microbial communities from the Atlantic coast under amendment with organic carbon and nitrate - tdDd47.2 | ecosystem: Environmental > Aquatic > Marine > Coastal > Sediment | place... | reverse complement strand
ACAATTTTTTGAAAATCAATACCTACTTTATTAGCAACGTCTATATTTTTGGGTAAATCTCTTAAAACCCTATTTCTCAGAACAGCAGAATTTTGAATAATTCCAGCCAATGGATTATTGATCTCATGAGCCATCCCAGCAGCAAGACCACCAACCGATAGCATTTTCTCAGTTTGAATCATTACTTCTTCTAATTTGACCTGTTCAGTTACTTCATCTATTTTTATTACTGCACCGGCTTTTAATCCTTCTGAAATCGGATATATAATAATATTCTCAATAATTTGAATATCATTTATAGGCCGTTTTTGTTTAAGAATTGTTGCTGTTTCCTTTTTCTTTATGCAATTTTTGATTTTATCGAGACTTACAGGAAAGCGAGGGAAAACCTCAATAATATTTTTTCCAATTATTTTGCACGAAGTAGATACAACTTCTTCTTTCATCTTGGTATTAATGTGCGTTATAGAACCATCTATATCTAATGAAATGAGTTTTGATGGCATTGAGTTGATAATTTCATCAATAAAGTTTTTAGTTTTTTCAAGTTCATGTTTGATGTAGATACTTTCACTTATGTTGGTCATAAACCCTTCTAAAGCTTCAAACTCATTTTTTTCATTATAAACAGCACTACCTTTTTCCCAGATCCATTTTACGCGATTATTCTTTGTAATTATCCGATATGTTAACTCAAAAGATTTTCCAGTTTCTATACATTCCTTAATATAATTGTCATTTGAATTTTCATCTTCAGGATGAACCAATGAGTTAAAACCAAAATTGGAGGTTTTCGTTAATTCATCAGGTGTGTATCCTGTAAGTTTTTTGGCTCCGTCACTAGCATAGATCATTGTCCAATTATCATCATACAAACATCGATAAGCCATACCTGGCATATTGCTTAATAGAGTTGATAGTTTACGCTCGTTCTCTTTTATACTTTGTTCATATTTGAGTCTTTTTGTTATATCAATAGCAATCCCAAGATAACCAACTTTATCTCCTGCAATTCCTGATATACCAGTAACGTATAAACTAACTTTTTTACGTATTCCGGATTTGGTTAAATAGGTCCATTCATGTTGATCAAAACCATAAATTCCTGATAAATAATGTAATGTCTCAAATTTATTTGGCTTATAATTGTAGTGTTCATAAATATATTTTTGTCGTTCAATAATTTCTTCATTTATATGAGCAAATAGAGGTGTTTGCTTGTCAACAATCTCTTCTTTTTTGTATTCGAGCATCTTTTCTGCACCGGCACTAAAATAGGTTATCAATCCTGTTTTGTCTGTAGCAATAATGGCAACTTCCTTAGCGGAATCCATAATACTATTTAATAGGATATTTGTATTTGTTAGTTTATTCTCTATTTCTTTTTTTTGTTCAATTTCCTTAATCAATTTCCTATTAATATTTTTGAGAAAAGTTTCCTTCTCTTGCTGAGTCATATTTCGATTAAGTATAAAACTAGTGATAATAACAATAATTAGGAGAATAGAACTCATTTTAAAAAACCTGGTTTGCCAAAATTCAGGTAAAATAATAATTTTCAATGTTTTAATATTTTTTGACCAAATTCCATCATGATTCGCAGAAAGTAATTGGAATTCATATTCGCCATGGGGTAAATGATGATATGTAATCTCATTCTTTTTGCCATTATATACCCAATCTTTATCAATCCCTAATAATTTGTGTTTGAATAGATTATCTTCAGGGTAAACAAAATTCAATGCTGAAAATTTTAATGTAAATATTTCATCTTGTTTTAATGTTATTTCATCAATATGGTTAATAGATTCAGGTAGAACTACCCTGTTATAAAATTCTTTCCCTGGAAAAATTCCTTCATTGAATAATTCAATATCTGAAATCATTGGCATAGGGGAATATTTATCGTTCTGTACACTATCTGGATTAAAATATATTATGTCATTTTTACTTGCAAAATAAATTCTATTATTGTTACATATTCCTGCTCTCCATAAAAATGAATTTGAAATAATATTATCCTTATCATCAAATATAGAAACCGTATGTGTTTTTTTGTCAATTGAAATAATTTTTTTTGAGGTGGTTCCCCATATATTATCTTTAGCATTTTCAAGGTCAATAATTACTTGATTATCCAAAATTTCATTTTCTATTTTAAATAGATCAAAGTTCTTGTCAATGTAGAAAACGCCTTTTATTGTAGCAACCCAAAGGAAATCTTCATCTTTTGTTATATCATATATGTGGTTTGAGTTAAAGATACTATTATCTATATTAAAGGTTTTAACAATTTCAAAATTTTTATTAAAAACAATCAAACCATAACGTGAAGTTATTAGACAATAATGATTGTTAAACTCCTTGATTCCCCAACCAAATTTATCCGATTCAATATTCTTAATAGGAGATATTATATTTGATTTTAAATTTAGTCTATTTAAATAGGGGGTTGTCAAAATGATTGTTGAATCTGACTCCTTAAAAAAATCAAAAACCTTTAATTCATTATCTGTTGTTTTTCCATTTAAGAGATAAGTATTTAGAATTTCAAAATTTTTACTTGCCTCAATAATTCCACAATCAGTTCCAATCCAAAATTTATCATCAAAATTGGTTATTTTGGTTATGCTATTTGATAATAATTTAGGATTTGTTGATGTGTCGATTTGGCGAACTTTATTTGATTGTACATTATGAATGATTAATCCATTTTTCCGTGTACCAATATATAAAATATGATTTTTTTTATACATCGAACTAATATTTTTATCCTTTATTAGTTCTTTAAATTTAGGTAATTCGTATTTTTGTATTTTTTTTGTATGATTATATACCAATGTTATACCGGCACCAATTGTACTTATCCATAGATTTCCCTGTGAATCTACATCGATTTCTGTTATCTGTTGTATATTGAACTTTTTTAAAATTTCTAAACTATTGTTTCTATTGTATAATTTATTTGAGTCCTGATTATAAATATTTAAACCACAATGCCAAGTTCCAATTAGAATATCTCCATTATTCATCTGATTTATTGATGATATTCTGTTGCATTCCTTAAAATTCATTTTTAGAAATTTTTCGAATGAATCGGATTTTTTATTGTATTTATAGAAACCACTACTCCAACTACCAACTAATATATTATCACTGTTATCAATGAAAATTGATTTCAGCCTAATTTCGGGAATATTTTCTATATTATAGATTGGCTGTAAGTAGCGTTTTAGTTCATTTTTATTTTTATCAAGAACGAATAATCCATTTTTTATTGTGATAATCCAAATATTATCATCTTTATCAAATAAAAAACCACTAATTACTAAATTATCTATTTTTTGAATATAATTAAAAAGATTAATCGATTTAAGAATTTTACCTTTTTTATCAATTTGATATAAAAAAGATTTGGTATTAACCCAAAGTTCCCCTTTTGAGTCCTTTGTAGTATTCACAAATCGATTTTTTAGTAATGGATTTACCTTTCCTAAGTCAGTAAATCTTTCTGTTTTAAAATTATAGTATTCAATACTTTTAGAAGTTAAAACAAACAGTCCGGTACTATCTCCATTCATACGATAAATAAAATTCTCATGAACAGATAAATCATCATCAGTTTCAGCAAATGTTTTAAATCTTATTCCATCAAATCTACATAAACCTTTATTGGTCCCAATCCATATAAACCCCCATTTATCCTGGTAAATAGAATTTATTGTATTACTCGGTAAGCCATCATTTACATCAAATTGTTTAACATCAAAATTAAATGCAAAAATGATTTTGATGGATATTAAAAAGATAATAATATATTTTATTAGAAATTTTTTCATATTAATTGATTCATTTTCTCTGTTATAATCTGGATAAGAAAATTATCACATCCATTTTTTAGATCATCGGCAAAATATATTAATTTTTGATTCTGTTTTTCTTTGGCAAACATAAAAATTTTATCAGCAAAATCTGAAATTTCTTCAATCATCATTGTCTCCTTTAATATTTCAATTTGATCCCCAAATTTTGCCATTATCAGATCTATATCCACTTGGTCTAAGTTTGAATTTCCATTATGTTGTTCTATAGATAAGTCTTTGATAAAATATTTTTTTAGAGTTGAAATTAATTCATCGGGTTCAAATGGTTTGGTTAAATAGTCATCAAATAATGGTGCTTTTAAATAATCTTTCAAGGTTTTATCGACTGAGGCAGTAAGAGCAATAATTGGAATATCCTTAGTTGCAGGATTTTGTCGTAATTCCTTTGCAATGAAAACTCCTGTTGTGACTGGCATTTTAATATCTAACAAAATTAAGTCTGGTTTTGTTAAAGAAATTTCTTTCAATGCATCATCACCATTGTGAAATTTCCTGGTTTTGATATTAACTTTTTTCAGTATTTCTTCAGTAAGAAAAAGGTTTTCTTCAATATCATCGATAATAAAAACCATTTGTTCATTAAAACTGAAAGAATTTATTTTTTTGGCTTGTTTTGATTTTGAATAGTCAATTCTATTTATTTTTACTTTTTCAAAATTCAGTATAAAAACACTTCCTTTTCCGGGAGTAGATTCTAATTCGATTGAACCATTTAATATATCTGTCAACTTTACACAAATTGATAATCCTAATCCTGTTCCACCATAATCTTTTATACTTTGTCCATGTTGTTGATGAAATGCTTTAAAAATCCTCTCTTTTTGATCTGGTGGAATTCCAATTCCTGTATCAATTACAGAAATTCTGAAATTGATTTCATTATTCATCTCATGAAGAATATCTAATTTTAAAGTAATTGATCCTTGTTTCGTAAATTTAACAGCATTTCCAACGAGATTTAGTAAGATTTGACGAATTCTGGTTTCATCAATCATAATTTCAAAATCAACATTAGAATCTATTTCAATATTGAATTTAAGTTGTTTATTTTCAATTTGTTGTGAAAAAATTTGATATATTTCATTGAATAGAGTTTTAATGTTTACTGGATGATATTCTACATTCATTTTACCAGCTTCAATTTTGGATAAATCCAGAATATCATTAATAAGTTTTAATAAGCTCTTACTTGATAATTTAATTAATTTGAGGTATTCTTTTGGTTTGGATTCATGAACCTCTTTTGATAATAAATCTGTAAAACCAATGACAGAATTCAGTGGTGTTCTTATTTCATGACTCATGTTGGATAGAAATTCACTTTTGGCTTTATTAGCCCTCTCTGCTTCTTCATGAGCCTCTTTCAGAGATTTTTCACTTTTTACTCGAAATAGATCCCAAGCAAAAGCAAATATCATAATTGTTAAATAGGTAGGAATAGTTCTAATTATTAGGTTCGGATTATATTGAAAATGATATGGAATTTTAGATGAAATAAGAAATGATGTTATAATTATTGTAATTAAGGAAAAGGATAAAATTAATCCTTTTTTATAACCTAATAAAAAGATTGTTATTAAAGGATATGTAAAAATCCAAACAAAAGCTGCTCCATCTACAACACCATTGACAAAAAGAAAAATATAATGAAATCCAATTAATAGAGATCCTAAAAAGGAATAAAAACCAACATTCCATGATTTTCTCAGATTTTTCATAAATAAAATAACAATTAATGTCATAATGGTATTTATCAAGGCAACGAGGGAATTCCCTTGAATAAAGGCAAGGATGGCTAACAAAATGAGAAAAGTAATTCCCAGATGCATTAATGAAATGAGGGTGAAATATTTACGCACATCATCTATTGAAAATTCAGAAGTATTTCTGTTTGTATAAAAAGCCTTTTTTATATATTGTAAAAATTTGATCATATTATAGTATATGGCAATTTAATGACGAATTTTGTACTGAAATCGCCTTCACATTCTACCCACATTTCTCCGTTATGATTCTTGGTGATTATAAAATAAGAAACAGACAATCCTAAGCCAGTTCCTTTTCCAATATTTTTTGTTGTGAAAAAAGGTTCAAAAATTCGTTTTCTGATTTTCAGGGGAATAGTTGGACCATTATTTTCAATTTCAGTGGTAATCATGCTATCGTCATAAAATATATTGATTTTGAATTCTGGATTTTTTACATTTGCTTCTTCGCCGCTCATAGCTTCGGCACCATTTCTCAGAATATTAATCAAGACTTGCTGTATTTTTGTCTCTTCACATTTAATTTTTGGTAAGTTTTCCTGAATGTCCATTGTAATCTTAATTTTCCGAAAGTCATATTTCTTTTTTAAATCATAATCATTTGTCAGAAGATTAACTGTGCTATCGATTAATTCTGACATTATTACATAGTTAAAACGGGATTCACTTTTTCTGGCAAAACTAAGCATATTTGTAATTATTTCTGCAGCCCGTTTCCCTGACGAATGGATTAATTCCAAATGTTTGTTAATCCTGCGTTTATAAATGAAGGACTTTAGTATATCAAGGTCTAAACCAACTTCTTTGGCAATTTTCATGGTATTTTCAGAATGTTTCAATAGTTTGTTTTCCAATACAATGGCGTTTTGAAGCATTCCGGCAATTGGATTGTTTATTTCATGCGCCATTCCTGCTGCCAATCCTCCAATAGAAAGCATTTTTTCCGATTGGATCATCATTTCTTCTAGTTTGACTCTATCACTAATATCATCAACTCTAATAACAGCACCTTCATATGATTCTGAAATCAATGGATAAATCGTTATATCCAGAAATGCATATTCTTTTTTGAAGTAGACGTTCTTTTTAGAAATTTTAGTTGGTTTTTTTTTGTCGATTGTTTCAGTAATTAATTTCCTGCTAAGACCTAAATTGTTAAAAACATCATATATATATAAACCTATTGTCTCATTAGATTTGTGCTGTAGGGTGTTCTCAGCTTCCTGATTCAATTGAGTAATTTTGCATTCATGATCAACACCAACAATAATAGAAGGCATGGAATCTATAATATTTGTAAGATACTTTTGAAAATAGTGAAGCTTTTCTTCAGCTGCTTTTCTTTCAGATATGTTATTGCAAATTCCAAAAATTTCGGTGAATTCTTGATCAATATCTCTGTACTTAATTGAATTCCAAAGTAGTGCGAGTTTTTTGCCAGATCTTGTTTTTACTCTTATCTCCATATTGTGCTGAGTTGTATTTGTGATTTTATCTATAATTATTCCAAGTTCTTTATCATTATTTACAGATAGCATTTCCCACCAGTTTCTGCCGATAATTTCATTTTTGTCATATTCCAGAAGAAATTCACCCTCTGGATTTATAAAAGAAATAGTTCCGTCATGACGAAAACCACAAATAATATCAGGAGAGCCAGTTATAATACCCATTGAAAAATCACGTTCGTTTTTTAATGCCTTACGTGATTTTTGAACTGAAAGAACCATTTCGTTGATAGTTCTACTAAGCGTTGATATTTCAGTTGTAGCATTGTTTGATACAATTTTTCCAGGTAATCCTGTTTTATCAGTTTTCTCGAGATCATTCATAAGTTTGTTTAAAGGCTTAGTAATACTTCTCGAAGTAATAATTGCTAAAATTAAAGAAATACCAAGGAATATTAAACTTAGGAAGAAAATAGTCTTTGTTAGTTTTCTGACATCTTTTTCAAAATCGTACTTATAAACAGATACACAAATATACCAGTTAAGTGGTTCAAATTTGGAAAAATATACTTTTTTGGGATAAGTAAAATTGTCTCTATCGTCGATTCTATCCCATAAATACTCCATATAGGTTTTAGAAGAATTATATTCATTTTTAATATCATCCAATATTTTATTTGAAGTAGAGGGATTTATTAATTGGTCACCACTTCTATTTGCTAAATATGGATGAACATACATAAAATTATCTTCACCGAAAATAAAACAATAGCCACTTTCTGAAACCATTTGCTTACTAATTGTGACATTTAGATTATTAACAACTTCCTGAATTTTCATATTGGTTTCAAAAAGAATATCATCAACATATACTCCTGTACCTATAATCCAATTCCAAGTTTTAAATAGTTTCACAAAAGAAATTTTTGGCTGTTCTGATGTCAATCCCTCTTCAGTTGGTTTAGGCCAAAGATATTCAACATATCCGGCATCATCTTCTGTACAGACCTCTATCATTTTTACAAAAAGGTTTTCATTAGTATTTTTGACACAGTTGAATCTAGGATCATCCAATATCTGTCCATTTAAATTTGGAATTGTTGTATGGTTAATCATTGTTGGAAAAGGTAGGGAAGTATCAAAAATCCAATAATATCCGGTTCCATTATCAAAGGTTAAATCTTTTGCTATATCAAGAACTTGATCTTTTGCTTCATCAATTGTTAATTCTCCGCTTTCAACCTTTTTTTCATAAACATCCAATATATGATATAGCACATCTACATGATTTTTAAGTTCTGATTTTCTCCGTTGAATTGAATACTGATTGTGTGACATTATACTTCTGTACTCAGATTCAATATTGATTTTTATAGTTTCTAAAAGATTATTTGCATTATTTTCTAATGAATGTGATAAGGTATCCTCAACTTTATTTTTAATCAACAGAGAAGTTGTTATCAAGGAAAAGGTTAAAATCCCAATACTAAATACGATGATTCTGGATTTAAGTGATTTCATAATCCTCATGAGTTTTCCATTTCTTGCATTTCTAGGGGCAATTCAATAATAAATTTAGTACCGAAACTTTCCTCAGATTCAACCCACATGCTACCTTTATGGTTTTCAGTAATGATAAAATAGGATACTGATAATCCTAAACCTGTACCTTTTCCAACACTTTTGGTGGTGAAAAATGGCTCGAAAATTCTTTTTCTCATTTCGAATGGTATTGAAGGACCATTATTTTCAATTTCCATTCTTACAACTTTATCATCTACGATTATACGAATAATAAAATAGGGATTTTCAACAGTTTTATTTTCTTCGTACATTGCTTCAGTACCATTCTTGATGATGTTCATTAAAACCTGTTGTATTTTTGTCTCTTCGCAACGAATTTTCGGTAAATTTTCCTGGTATATTTTATCAATTTTTATTTTTTTAAAATCATAGTGCTTTCTCATATTATAATCATTTTTTACAAGGTTAATTGTTGAATCCATGAGATTTCTTAAATCTGCATATACAAAATTTGATTCACTTTTTCTTGAAAAACTCAACATGTTATTTACAAGTTGGGATGCTCTGTTTCCGGAATTATATATTAGATTTAATTGCTTTATTATATTTCTTTCTTCCATAAATTGTTTAATATCTTTGAGATCAATTCCTATTCGTTTAGCTATATCAACATTTTTAGGTGATTCTTTTGTTAATCTATTAAGTACAACTGAAGCATTTTGCATTATTCCTGCTAAAGGATTATTTATCTCGTGTGCCATGCCAGCAGCTAAACCACCCACAGACATCATTTTTTCAGTCTGGATCATCAATTCTTCCATATTGACTCTATCGCTGATATTATCAATCTGGATTACTGCACCTGAGAAATCTGTATTTTTTATAGGAAAGATAGTAATGTCTTCATAAACGGTAATATTATTTACAATTCGTTTATGTTTATTTATTTTATCAGTTTTATTTTTTGTAATACATTCTTCAACTTGACTGATCTTTAAAAAATTTTCTGGTATAATTTCTGACAAATTTTGATTATTGGTCTCTGAAAAATCTTTCTCAAAAATCAAAGATGCTGCATCATTCCAATGAGTAACTTTGCCTTCTTTGTTTACACCAATAATTCCTGAAGTCATAGAGTTAATTATAAGGTCAATATAGTTTTTTGATACTTGTAGTTCTTCGTGTTTTTTATTTAGCCTTCTGACTCGATATTTATGGCTGAAAATCACGATGAAAATAATCATAAATAGATAAAAATATCTGAAAAATTGAGTTTTCCACCATGGCGGCAGAATAATTAATTTAATTGAATTTTGCTCATCTACATGATTATTGATTGCCCGAATTTTTAAAATATATTCACCAGGATTAATATTGGTAAATGAAGCAACATTTTTATTACCAATGTCTATCCAATGAGAATCAAAACCTTCAAGTTTATAGGAATATCTATTGGAACCAAGATTTGTAAAATCAAGCAGAGCAAATTCAAAAGAAAAATATTTTTCTTTATGAGATAAAATAATTCTATCCATTGTAGAGATATTTTTGGACAAAATTACTTTTCCATTAACCTCTTCATTAATACCAACAGATTTGTTGTATACTTTGATGTCTGTGAATACAAGAGTTGACCTGTGATTTTTCAAATTGAAATTCTTGGGATTGAATCTGTTATATCCATTTATTCCACCAAATAACATCTCTCCATTTTCAAGTTTGAAATAGGCGTTGATATTAAATTCATTATCCTGTAGTCCATCTAATACACTAAAGTTTGTGAATACTTTGCTAGCAGGATTGAAACGTGAAATACCATTATTTGTAGAAATCCAAAGATTGTTTTCATCATCTTCCAATATACCGTAAATGTAATTATTGGGTAATCCATCATTTGTACTAAAATATTGTATCTCTTTTGAATAAATGTTGTAACTGTTTAATCCATCCGATGTGCCAATCCAGATGGTTTCTTTTCCATCAAAATAGGAACTAATGATGAAATTATTATTTAGACCTTTTTCCTTGTTTAAAAAAGTAAAATTATCAGATTTTACATCTAAAATGCTGATACCATTATCTCTTGTGGAAATCCAAATCTGATCCTCATTTACTTCAATAATATCAGAAATATCATTTGAACTAAGAGAATTTTGATCATTTTGATTATACTGGTAGTTTGTAAAATTATCTGTAGATCTATTGTATTTTGCTAAACCGTAATCAGTTCCAACCCAAAGTCTGTTTCTACTATCAATAAATAATTTTGAAACATAATCATAACCCAGACTTGATGAATCTTCTGGATTGTTAAAATAATAGGTAAACTTTTCAGTATCATTATCATAACGATTCAGACCATTGCTTGTACCAATCCAGAAAATATTTGAATAAAGTTCCTTTACTATTGACCAAACAGCTTTATTGCTGAGTTTATTAGGTTCATTTAATTTATATTCAAGTTTTCTAATGGATTTGTCTGATTTATTTTGAATAGTTATTCCATCTAAAGTGCCAATCCATATTTCCGAGTCTGCCTCGCAAAAACTCCACACCATATCATGAGTGAGATTTATGTTATTTGTATTATAAGACTCAAACTTTGTTTTCCTTATTTTTGAAACGCCACCACCTGCAGTTCCTAGCCAAAGAATATCAGATCTATCTTTTATTATTTGAACAATTGTATTAGATGTAATGTTTGATGATTTGTTGTTATTTTTTTGAAAATGGTGGAGTACATTACCATCTGGATTTATTGCAAACAAACCTGTATTATAAGTACCAATCCAAATAGTTGAATCATTCTCAATGTAATAACAGTATGGACTAAAGTTATGTGTTTTGCCTTCAATTCCATTAATAAATATCTGCGATATATTCTTTTTTATTTTATCATAAACAAAAATATTATGATTTCTGATTCCGATAAATAATTTACCATTTAATTCAAAAATAAACCGAACAGAAAATTCAGGTAAATCAATCTGATGTTGTTCAAGGTTTTCCGAATTCTTATTCAAACTATAGATTAATCCAAAATGTGTACCGAACCACATATTTCCATCATTATCTTTATGAATATCTGTGATGTAATTATCTTCAATATATTTTGATCCGGATGTTTTGTGAAATATTCGTTTAACCTTACCATCTATCGCAGAGTAATAGAACAATCCATTTCCAAAAGACCCAATCCAAATATCATCATTATTTTCAATATATAATGATGATATTTGGATCGATTTGTTTTCTGATTCTTCAAGGGGCAGAACTATTTTTTTAAATTTTTCCTGTTTAAACTCAAATAGGTTTAATCCATCTAATGTGCCAAACCATAAATTGCCTTTAGAATCTTCAACAATCTTGTTAATTCTGTTATCTGAGATTGAGTTTGTATCATTTCGATTATGCCTATATACTTTAAATGTAATCCCATCATACCTATTCAAACCATCTTTGGTTCCAAACCATAAAAAACCATGTGAATCTTGACATAAACATTGTAAATCACTTTGTATTAGCCCATCATCTTTTGTAATATTTTCCACAATATAATCATCATAGTCAGCAAAAAGTTGTGTGCTGAATAGGATGATAAATATGATATATATCTTATATCTAAACACTTAGGATATTACTCCAAATTAATTGGTAACTCTATTAGAAACTTCGTGCCATATTTTATATCAGACTCAACCCGCATTGTACCTTTATGGTTTTCCTTAATAATGAAATATGATACCGACAGTCCCAAACCAGTTCCTTTTCCAACACCTTTTGTGGTGAAAAATGGCTCAAATATTCTTGTTCGGATTTCACGTGGGATGGGAGGACCATTGTTTTCTATTTCAATTCTAACAATAGACCTCAGTTTTATAAGCCTGATTGTTATTTTGGGATTTGATATCTGGTTGCCATCATTGTACATTGCTTCAGCACCATTTTTTAAAATGTTAAGAAAAACCTGCTGCAATTTTGTTTCTTCACATAATATTTCAATTGATTCATCCTGATATTCCTTTAAAACCTCTATTTTTTTAAAATCATAATGCTTTTTAAGATTATAGTCGTTTTCTACCAACTCCAAAGTGTTTTCTAAAAGTTTTTTGAGATTCGAAGGACGAAATTTTGATTCACTTTTACGGGCAAAACTCAACATATTGTTCACTAGTTCGGATGCTCGTTGTCCTGAACTGTTTATCAATTTCAGTAGTTTGATTATGTTTCTCTTTTGCATGAAGATCTTTATCTTTTCCAAATCAAGACCAATTTCCTCTGCTACTTCTAAATTTTTGGGAGAATCTTTTGACAGTCGATTTAGAAGTACTGAAGCATTTTGCATCATTCCTGCAAGGGGATTATTTATTTCATGGGCCATTCCAGCAGCAAGTCCTCCAACGGAAAGCATTTTTTCGGACTGGATCATCATCTCTTCCATATTCACTTTATTGGTAATATCATCGATTCTGATTACAGCACCAGTAATACCATTACTAATTAGCGGATAGATAATAATATCTTCAACTACTTCTTTATTGTTTAAAATTCGCCTGCTTTTATTAATTACTTGAACTTGTCTTGATCTGATACTGGTAGTAATTTTCTCAGTCAATTCTGTTAATTCAGGAAGTATTTCTTCAATTTTTGTGCTTTTATCTTCAGTGATAGAAATTGATGTACGCTCTTCAGCCTTTTTATTCCAATGAGTAATATTCAAATTTTCATCAATTCCAATGATTGTTGAGGGCATTGAATTGATTATATTATCAATATAATTCTTTGCTTTTGCTAAGTCTCTTTCAGCATCAATCTGTTTTGTTATATCATTAAAAAGTACAATTCCGGCAATAATTTCATTTTTCTCATTGTGAATAGGAGCAGCATTTGACTGTACCCAATGATCAAGTCCCATGTTGTCTCTTATGATTGCAATCTCATCTTTTACATATTCACCTTTTAGAATTGCTTTTGAAAGCGGTAAATCATGAGGATTGATTAATGTTTTACCATCTAATTTATAAGTTTTCCAATTTTTTACATGTTGTGATACATCAATATCAATAAGCATATCTGGATCTTCACCATTTATTTCAAGTGCAGCTTTATTGGTCATTTTGATTGCTACATCAGGAGCATCAGCGATTAATATTCCTATTGGAGCTTGTTCTAATGCTGTATTTAATAGGTTGCGAGTTTCTCTGACTTCTCTGTCTTTTTGTAATTTTTCACTAATATCTTCAAGTGTAACTAAGGCTCTGCCATCAGGAAATACAACAGATTTAAAATCAATCTCCTTGTCTTCACCATTTTTGCATCTTACACGAAAATTTAGATTTACATAATTTTTATTCTGAGCCGCTGTCCATTCCTGTTGGACTATCAGTCTATATTTTTCATCTGGATAGGCCAAGTCAAACCATTTACTTACATGGTCAATTTCTTCAAAAGTATATCCAACCATATCATGGAGTGCCTTGTTGGAATGTATTAAGTTTCCTTCTTTTGTCCATAGAACAATTCCAATTGGTATATTTTCATTTATAGCGGACAACAATTCCTTTTCATCATTCAAGGATGCTTCAACCTCTTTCAAATGAGTAATATCCAAATGTGTCCCAGTCATCCGGATTGGATCGCCACTTTTATCTCTTTCTACTATTTTTCCTTTTGCTAAAATCCATACCCATTTACCATTTTTATGTTTCATCCTGAATTCAATTTCGTATTGATCAAATTTTCCTTCTAAATGATCATTAATCGCTTGTTTTGCTAGTGTTAAATCATTTGGATGTGTTTTGTCTTCTAAAGTTTTTAATGATACAGGTTCCAATTCGTTTAGCTTATATCCAATAATGTTTGCCCAAATTTCGTTTATGGTTATCTTATTTTCCTTAATCTGCCAATTCCAAAGACCTGTAGATGTGCTATTAATTGCCAAATCCATCTGCTCTTTTTGCAATTGAATTTTTTGTTTAAATTTGTCGCTATCAATAATATTATTAAAAATAGTAACACTTATAATTAGCAACATGCTTAACGATGAAAGTGGAGCTATTTGAATCCAATTAAGATTGAATGCATATACTGACATATCATGGACAAAACTACCAAAATATATTAATGAAATAATAAGGAATATTTTTCTTTTATATTGCTTTCTGGAAAATTTAATAACAATGATAAAACTATAAATTAATGTAAAAATTGTTAACCAATAGAAAAAGTGAGTGAAGTTTGATAACACTCCTGATGATTGGTAAATAACTTCATTCCAGGGTAAAACAATCTCTTTTATGCCTTTGAAATCTTTGTAATAAAAAAATGTAGCATCGAACAATCTTATGATAGGTATCAGCATCCATATAATTGTAAGTAAAAGAGGAAATTTCTTTTTCTTGCATTCTGCAAAATTGATTGAAAACCAGACCAGTGAAATCATTGCAGTAGCAGTTATGAACATCTGAATTCGCCAGATGTCCAAATAAATATTCAATTGATTGGTACTTAACAATAAAGATGTTGTTATGGTATATCCGAAAGAAGTTATAGAAATAAGGATAAACCAAAAATTTTGCTTTTTATCAACATTTTTTGCATAAAGTAAAACATGGAGAAATATCATTAAGGCATAAATACCAGATATTAACATTAAGGATAGAGTGTAATAATTGTAACTCATATCAGTTTTCTCCACTCGCTTCAATAGGGAGTTTAATAATAAACTTGGTTCCTCCATTTTCCACAGATTCTACAAGTAATTGTCCATTATGATTTTCTGTAATGATAAAATATGTAATTGATAGACCTAAACCAGTTCCTTTACCAACTTCTTTTGTGGTGAAAAAGGGCTCAAATATTCTATTTTTAACTGTTGCTGGCATTCCTTTGCCATTATCTATTATCTCAATCGTAGAAAAACTATTATCCTGAAATATATTTATAGTAAAAATGGAATCTCGTTCTTCGACTTCTGCCATAGCATAAGCACCATTTTTTATAATATTTAAAAATACTTGTTCTATTTTATTCTTGTCACATAAAACCGGTAGCATTTTTTCTTGATAAAATCTGTTGATTGTAATTTTTCTAAAATCATATTTCTTCTTCAAATCGTATTCATTTTTTGCTAGATCAATTGAAATATCCATTAATTCTTTAATATCAATTTTTTCAAATTGGGATTCAGATTTTCTGGCAAAACTGAGCATGTCATTTATAATTTTTGATGCTCTTTTTCCTGATGTAATTATTAGATTGATAAACTTATTTATCTCTCGTTGTTCCATATAAGACTTAATGTGCTGAAAGTCTATACCTATATCAGTAGCAACTTGAAGGTTTTTTTTATTCGGCTTATTTAGTCTATTATACATGACTACAGCATTTTGCATCATACCTGCTATTGGATTATTAATTTCATGGGCCATACCGGCAGCAAGGCTGCCAACAGATGTCATTTTATCAGAATGAATCAATTTTTCTTCCATTAAAACCCGAGCTGTGACATCTTCTATAACCACGATTGCACCGGTATGCTGCTTTTCAAAAAAGGGGTATATTTTTAAATCCAAAAATATAATTTTCTGTCTAATGTTTAAAATTTTGAACTGATAATAATAAGTATTATTATTATCAATTACTTGGTCAATAATCTCCTTTTTATCTTGGAAAAAAGTAAAAACTTCACTTAGCCGTTTACCTTTGATTTCTGTTGTATTACTCTCTAAAATATCGAGGGTTTTATTATTCCAATGTGAAATTTCTCTTTTTGAGTTTATACTTATAATGCTCGCTTGCATTGAATTAATTATATTGAGAAGATAACTTTGAAGCTCATTACGTTCATTTTCGATGGATTTAATTTTACTAATATCACTGGAGACAACAATACTACCAATGATTTCATTATTTTCATCAAAAATTGGGGATGCATTTGCAACAACCCAATGTTTATTACCTTTACTATCTTCAACAATTAATTCTTCTTCTAATACATCTTTTCCTGAAGTCAATGCTTGATGTAAAGGTAACTCTGTTAGGGGATAATCAGAACCATCCAAGCGATAGGATTTAATGTTTTTTGAATAGTTAGAAATGTTGGAATAATTCAGCAAACAATTTTCATCTTTTAGAAAAAAAGCTGCACTATTTGCAAATTTTATTTCATTAGTTTTTTTATCCGCGATAATTATTCCTGATTGCGAATTTTTTAATGCGGTTTCAAAATATTTTTGAGATTCATAGTACTTTTGTTGAATATTTTTCAATTCCGTAATATCTATTTGGACACCGAAGAAAGTAATACTTTTATCAGCATTTAGATGAGGAATTGATGCAAGTTTAAACCATTTCTTTTCTCCACTTGGAAGTGTTATATGGGTTTCATAAGTGAATTGTTCAATATTGTTGATAGCTTCTT
>Ga0070729_10003800_pt1 | contig 17050 bp, 16 predicted proteins | sample tdDd472_FD_66725 | JGI IMG/M metagenome (GOLD analysis project Ga0070729, IMG submission 66725) | Marine sediment microbial communities from the Atlantic coast under amendment with organic carbon and nitrate - tdDd47.2 | ecosystem: Environmental > Aquatic > Marine > Coastal > Sediment | place... | reverse complement strand
TGAGGCTCGGCCCCTCCCCCTACCACCGCCTGTCCTTCGCGCCGATGCGGGCCATGATCGGGCGGTGAGGCGCCGTCGTCTGACGGTGCGGGAGGGTGGACCGCCTTATCAGAACAAGCGGAAAAGCGTGGATCCCCGCCTGCGCGGGGATGACGGAAATTGTTGGGAATCCGGGGGTTGGCAACCGGTCTTCGAAATGCTGCACGGTCGTCCCTGAGCCGTTCCGACATCGAGAACCTCAGGACGTGACGGACAGGCGTCCGGGGCGTCGCAGCCCGTTCGAACGCCGGCCGACAGGCTTCCGCCTTTCAACACACTCCGTCATCCCCGCGCAGGGGATCCATGCTTTTCGGCTTGTTCGGCTGAGCGGTCCGGGTCTCGCCCCGAGAGGTCAGCCCCGGACCGACTATGCGAGATAGCGACTAGTCGAGGCCGGCGAGCTTCTTTGCCTGCGCGATCCAGTCCTCGCGGTCGATGCGGCCCTTGAAGTTGAGCTGCGCGTCGAAACTCTCGACATCCGCCGGCGTCCAGGCGGCGACCTGGGCGAAGCGGGTGATGCCGAGCGCGTTGAGCTTCTTCTCGATCACCGGGCCGACGCCGGAAATCCTCTTCAGGTCGTCGACCGTGTCCGTGTCGGCGGAAGCCGCGGGCTTCGCGGCGGTCGCCGGTTTGGCCTTGGCCGCCGCCGGCTTCGCCTTTGAGGGTGCCGGCTTCGGGCTCTCGGCCGCCGGAGCCGCCGCCTTGGCCGGCCCCTTGAGATTGGTCGCGATCTCAGCGATGCCATCGTCGATCAGCTTGTCGGCAGTGTTGCCGGTCACGGTCTTGCCGAGCACGCGGGCCGCCGCGTCGATGGCCACTTCGGTGGCGTGCGAGCGCACTTCGGCGACCGCCTGGGACTCGGCCTGGGCGATCTTGGCTTCCGCTGCCCTGGTGCGGCGATCGATCATCTCCTCGAGCGCGACGTTCGATTCCTCCGTCAACCGCTCCGCCTCATGGCGGGCCTCGGCGACGATGTCCTCGGCTTCCTTCTCGGCCTCGCGCTGCTTGCGCTGATATTCGGAGAGCAGTGCCTGCGCTTCCTCGCGCAGCGCGCGGGCCCGCTCGAGCTCGTCCTTGATCGCGTCTGAGCGCTTGTCGAGCGCGGCGACGATCTGGCCGGGCACCTTCAGGTAGAAGATGATCAGAAGGAAGATGATCAGGGCGACGAATGCCCAGAAGGTATTGTCGAACGCCATCTCCCTACTCCTTCAGACGCGCCGCGACCGCGTTGGCGACGTCGGCCTTCTGGGGGCGTGCGCCGACCAGCTTGTTGACGATCTCGCTCGCGGTGCCTTCGGCGATCTCGCTCACATGCGACAGCGCCTCCTTGGTGATTTCCCCGATCCGGGCTTCCGCCTCGGCGACCTTGGCCGCAAGCCGCTCTTCGGATTTGTGCCGCTTGGCCTCGATCTCCGCCTGCAGCTTCTCGCGGTTGGACTGGGCGATGGCGTGGGCGTTCTGCCGGGCTTCGGCCAGCGCCTGCTCGTAGGCGGCGATGGCCGCCTCGCTTTCGCCCTTCAGCCGGTCGGCCTCCGCGAGGTCGCCGGCGATCCGGTCCTTGCGGACTTCGAGAATGCTGGCGATCTGCGGCAGCGCCACCTTCGACATCAGGTAGTAGAAAAGCCCGAAGGTGATCGCCAGCCAGAGAAGCTGGGAGGGAAACGTCGACGCGTCGAACGGCGGAAAGCCGGGGGATGCGTGGGCGTCGTGCGGAACGGTGGTTCCGGTCTTGGTTTCGCTAGCCATTCTGCTCTCTCAGGGACTTTCCGGGGGGCCGTCCAGTCCGTTTTCCCGTCGGGCCGCCGCATCGGTCGCGACAGGCCCTGACGGCGGCCGGCAGGATCCGCCGCCGCCACCGGGGACGTCAAGAGTCGGCCGCTCCCGGATCGCCGGGACCGGCCGGACAGGATCAGACGGCGAACAGCAGCAGCAGCGCGACCAGCAGCGAGAAGATGCCGAGCGCTTCGGTCACCGCGAAGCCGAAGATCAGGCGGCCGAACTGGCCGTCGGCGGCGCTGGGATTACGCAGGGCGCCCGCGAGGTAGTTGCCGAAGATGTGGCCCAGGCCGATGCCCGCGCCGCCCATGCCGAGACAGGCAATGCCGGCACCGATGTATTTTGCAGCTTCCGCTTCCATGAGACTTGCTCCTTGTTGGATCGTCGAATGTCTTGTTTGGGTTTCGATTGGTCGGTCCGTGCCTAGTGACCCGGATGCAGCGCATCGTTGAGATACATGCAGGTCAGCACGGCGAACACGTAGGCCTGGAGGAACGCCACCAGGAATTCGAGGCCCGTCAGCGCGATGGTCATCAGCAGCGGCAGCACCGCGCCGGCGACGCCGACCGCGCCGAGCGAACCGAGCGAGACGACGAAGCCCGCGAACACCTTCAGCGTGATGTGGCCGGCGAGCATATTGGCGAAAAGACGGACGGACAGGCTGATCGGCCGCGACAGGAACGAGATGATCTCGATGAAGGTCACCAGCGGCAGCAGCGCGCCGGGAACGCCGGAGGGCACGAACAGCTTGAGGAAGGTCATGCCGTTGCGCATGAAGCCGTAGATCACCACCGTCAGGATCACCGACATGGCTAGCGCGAATGTGACGATGATGTGGCTGGTTACCGTGAAGAAATAGGGGACCATGCCCAGAAGGTTTGCGACCAGCACGAACACGAACAGCGAGAACACGAACGGGAAGAACCGCATCCCGTCCGTACCGGCGCTACTTCGCAAGGTACCGGCGACGAATTCGTAGAGCATCTCCGCCACCGACTGCCAGCGGCCGGGCACCAGGCCGCGGCCATTGGTCGAGACGATCAGGAAGATCGAGGCGACGGCGACGACGGCGGCCATGAACAGGGCGGAATTGGTGAAGGACAGGTCGACGCCGCCGACTTCCAGGGGAAACAGCGGCTGCAGGTGAAACTGGTGAATGGGATCGTTGGCCACGTGGCTCAGCCCTTCCTAATTCGCCTCATCCGACGGCTCGGCCGGGCCGGTCCGCCATTTCACTCTTCCTTGTCGTCGCGCGCTTTCGCGTGCGGCGCTTCCGTAACAAGGCCCGCCGAGCGCAGAACGTTCAGCACGCCGGCGGCGAAACCGAGCATCAGGAACACGATCAGCCCCCAGGGCGAGATTCCCAACACCTTGTCGATCAGCCATCCCAGGCCGCCGCCGACCACCACGCCGGCGATGAAGTCCGTACTCATCCGCATCGCCTGCGCGTATGAGGCCGAACCGGCCGCATTGCCCTTCTTTCCCGTCCCGTCAGCGGGCCGCTGCTTGTCCAGCGCGCTGTCGAGCCGCTTCAGGCGGGCGGACAGATCGTCTTCGTCGTCCGGGGGAGTTGTCGGGCTCGCATCCGTCTGCCGACCGCGATTCCCACCTGCCATCAAACCAGCCTATCCATGGAAAGCCGTGACGACCCGCACCCCCAGGCCGCGAAGCCGGGCGCACCATAGTCATGCCCCCCGATGGTGTCAAGAAGCGGAAATCAATTCCTAACCTCTTGATATTTCATCTCTTTTGTAACCCGAGCGACCGTTTGACGCGCCGCCGCGCCGCCGGTCGCGCATTTGCCCGCCCGATCAGCCGGCCTCCTGGAATCGTTCGGCGGTCTCCAGATCCACCGAAACCAGCTGCGAAACGCCGCGTTCGGCCATGGTGACGCCGAACAGCCGGTCCATCCGCGCCATGGTGATCGGATTGTGGGTGATGGCCATGAACCGGGTCTCGGTGCGCCGGGTCATTTCGTCCAGAAGGTTGCAGAACCGCTCGACATTGGCGTCGTCGAGCGGCGCGTCGACCTCGTCGAGGACGCAGATCGGCGCGGGGTTGGTCAGGAACACCGCGAAGATCAGCGCGATCGCCGTCAGCGCCTGCTCGCCGCCGGACAGCAGCGTCATGGTCTGCGGCCGCTTGCCGGGCGGACGGGCCATGAATTCGAGCCCCGCCTCGAGCGGATCCTCGGCGTCGACGAGCTGCAATTCGGCGGTGCCGCCGCCGAACAGGTGGGTGAAGAGCTGCTGGAAATGGCCGTTGACCGTGTCGAAGGCCTCGAGCAGCCGCTCGCGGGCCTCGCGGTTGAGGCTGTAGATCGCCTGGCGCAGGCGCTTGATCGCCTCGATCAGGTCCTCGCGTTCGGAGACCAGCGCATCGCGGCGCTCGGCGACCTCCCTGGCCTCGTCGTCGGCGCGCAAGTTGACGCCGCCGAGTCGCTCGCGCTCGGCCTTGAGCCGTTCGAGCTTGCGTTCGACCGCGTCGAGTTCCGGAATCGGCGCCTCGGGATCGATGCCGGCGAGACCGGCGGTCGCCTCGGGCCGGCAGTCGAGCACCTCGCGGATCCGCGCCTCGGTCTCCTTGAGCCGTTCGCGCGCCGCCTCGAGCCGCTCCTCGGCGCGCACCTGCGCCTCTCGGCCGCCCGACAGCGCCTCGTTGGCCTGCTTGGCGGCGACATCCGCCTCGCGCAGGCGGGTCTCGCCGCGGGCGAGCGCGTCGCCGGCCTTGCCGCGCAAGGTCTCCATGTCGGCGATCTTCGACAGCAGCGCCCGCCGCCTTTCGGCCAGCCTGTCCGGCGTTCCCTCGAGGCTCGCGCGTTCGGCGCCCGCCTCCCTGATGCGCCCTTCAAGGGTGGCGATCTGCTCGCCGGCATTGGCGGCCCGCCGGTTCCAGCTTTCGCGCTCGCTTGCGATCGCCGCGAGCCGGGCGTCGCGCAATTCCCCCTCGCGGGCGAGCGAGCGGCTGGCGGCGCGGGCCTCGGCAAGCGCGGCGCGCTGCTCGGCGACCTTGGACCGGAGCCCGGCGATCTCCTGGTCGAGCCGGTCGGGCGGCGGCAGGTCGGCGAGCGCGGTGCGCGCTTCGGCGGCGACACCTTGCGCTTCCTCGAGGCTGGAGGCGAGCCGCACCCGGGCTTCGGCCAGCGCGCTCAGCCGCGTCGCGGTCTTGGCCGCCTTCTGCTCTGCCACCTGCAGGGCCTGGCGTTCGCGCGCGGCGGCGGATTGAGCTTCACGCCAGCGGTTGCGCGCTCCGGTCTCGAGTTCCTGGCAGCGGGCGGTCTCGGCGCTCGCGGCCTTGTGCGCTTCGCGCGCGGTGTCGAGATCCGCCTTGAGGCCGGTCGCCAGCTTTTCCAGTTCGGCGAGGCGGTTCTTCTGTTCGAGCCGCTGGGTGGCGGCTGTGGGGGCGTCGGCGCTGGCGGTCAGCCCGTCCCAGCGCCACAGGTCGCCCTCCTTGGAGACCAGCCGCTGGCCGGGGCGCAGCTCGGCCTGGCGCGCGGCGCCCTCCTCGCGATCGACGAGACCGATCTGCCTCAGCCGCCGGGTGAGAACGGAGGGGCCGACCACGTGGCCGCCCAGCGACAGGATGCCGGCGGGCAGCGGCGGATCGTCGTCGCCGGAGCCGACCGGAGACCAGTGCACCGGCGCGTTGGCGTCCGCCGGCGCGTCGAGATCGTCGCCCAACGCGGCGCCGAGCGCCAGCTCAAAGCCGCGGGCGACAGTCAGCTGGTCGACCACCGGCGGCCAGAGCTGGCCGTGATCGAGCTGCAGCACCCGGGCGAGCGTCTCGGCCTCGGTCGCCGCCTTCTGGAAGGCCTGCTCGGCATCGCGCAGCGGCGCCCTGAGCCCCTCCTCGGCGGCGCGGGCGGCGCCGGTCTTCTCCTCGGCCTCGCGGGTGCCCGTGTCAGCGGCGAGCAGCGCCTCCTCGGCGGCCTCGGCGCGGGCGCGGGCCTGCCTCAGGTCCGCGGCCTCCGACTGACGGGTTTCGAGGTCGGCATATTCCCGGTCGACCTCGGCGATCTGCGCCTCGAGCTTGCCGATACGGGTCTCCGCGTCGCCGACCGTGCGGGTCAGTTGCGCCCGCGCCGCCTGCTCCTGGGCGGCGTCGGCGGTGCGCGATTGCAGTTCCGTCTCGCTCTGCTGGAGCACGTCCTCAGCCTCGACGACCGCGGTCTGCGCGCTCTCGGCCTTTTCGCCGGAAGCCTCGGCCTCGGCCCTGAGCCGCCCCTCCTCCTCGTCGAGGCGGGCAATGGCCGAGCCGTTCTCCTCGATCATCGACTGCTCGCGGGCGAGGTCGGAAGCGAGCTGTTCGAGCCGGCCGGTGAGGTCCTCGATCCGCTTGCGGATGCGGGCCTCCTCGTTGTCGATCTCGTTGCGGGCGAGCACCAGGGTCTGCAGACCGGCGGCGGCCTCGGCCTCGGCATCGCGCAGTTTCGGGATCTCGTGGGCGGCGAGCGCCTGTTCGCGCGCCGCCTTCGCCTGGGTTTCGGCGAGGCCGGCGACGGAACCCGAACTCTCCTTCAACTGCTCGTCGGCCTCGCGGACGCCGGCGCGCGCGCCGAGCAGGCGGACGAACAGCACGGTCGCCTCGGCCTTGCGGATTTCAGAGGACAGGTTGCGGTAGCGGGTCGCCTGACGGGCCTGGCGCTTGAGACTTTCGAGCTGGGTTTCGAGCTGGACGAGCACGTCCTCGAGCCGTTCGAGATTCTGCTCCGCCGCCCTCAGCCGCAATTCCGCCTCGTGGCGGCGGCTGTGGAGGCCGGAAATCCCCGCCGCCTCTTCGAGTATCTGCCGCCTTGCCGCGGGCTTGGCGGAGATCAGTTCGCCGATCTGGCCCTGACGGACGAGCGCGGGCGAGCGGGCGCCGGTGGAGGCGTCGGCGAACAGGAGCTGGACGTCGCGGGCGCGGACCTCGCGGCCATTGATGCGATAGACCGAGCCCGCCTCGCGCTCGATGCGGCGGGTGATCTCGAGAACGTCGGCATCGTTGAAGCCGGACGGCGCGCGGCGGGCGGTGTTGTCGAGCACCACGCCGACCTCGGCGGTATTGCGGGCCGGACGGCCGGCGCTTCCGGAGAAGATGACGTCGTCCATGCCCGAGGCGCGCATGCTCTTGTAGGAGCTTTCGCCCATCACCCAGCGCAAGGCCTCGACCAGGTTGGACTTGCCGCAGCCGTTCGGCCCGACGACGCCGGTCAGGCCGCGCTCGATGGGAAACTCGATGCCGTCGACGAAGGACTTGAAGCCCAGAAGGCGCAGCCTGGAAAACTTCATCGCCCGAACCCGGCCTCGGGAAGCCCGGCTGCGCAATGCGCAACGCCATGCGACATCCGCCGGACGCCTTGCGGCGCCCGGCGGGTCGGAAACAAGTTATTCCGCCGCTTTGGCGATTGCCTTATCGAGGGCTTCAAAACTGTTGTCGTCTCCAAGGTTCACGCCGTTGACGAAGACGGTCGGGGTCTGGTTGACGCCGAACTTCTGCGAGGCGCGATCTTCGACCCAGAAGATTGCATCCAATGTCTTCTGATTCTCAACGCAGGGCTTGAGACTTTCCTGTGTAAAACCGACCTGCCGGGCGATGGCGAAGAGCGCCGGCTTGAACTGCTCCGGTTCGGCGGTCGCCCATTGCAGGCGGGTCTTGAAGAGAATGTCGACGAAATCGAAATAGTTCTCCTTGGGCACGCAATGGGCGAACATCGCCGCGACGCGGGCGCGGTCGTTGAGCGGGAAGTCCCGATAGATGAAGCGGACCTTGCCGGTGTCGATGTATTTTTCCTTCAGCTTCGGGAACACGGTCTCGGCGAAATGGGCGCAATGCGGGCAGGTGAGAGAGGCGTATTCGACCACCGTCACCGGTGCGTCCTTGTTGCCCATTTCCTTTTCGCCGAGCGGACCGGCCTTCATGAACTCGATCATCTCGACCTGCTGCGCGCTCGCCGTTCCGACGGCGCCAAAGGCCAGGGCGATCGCTACCAGACCGGGAACGAGGCCGGTCAATATCTTGCGCGTAATCGTCACGTCATTCTCCTGAATTTGTTCCCCGGGCTCGCTTGCCGGGATTGTTGAATTCCGATCGCCGGGCGATCGTTCCCCCTAGGCCGTATCGACACTCATCATTACGGCGCAGGCGTGGCCCATTTCTTTTCCGGTGGTGCCAGGACGCGCGACGTAGTGCGGATCCACTTCAAGCGGTTCATGGAATCTTCGGGGCGCCTCCGGAGGCGAAATGGGCCGCGTCCGAAGGATTTGACCGGATTTCTCCATTTTCGCACCACTCCTCGTCGAATAGACACAGGCCTGTCCTTCCTCGTCGTCGCACGAAACTGAACAAATCCGGTCAAACCTGCACCACAATGATGAGTGTCGATACAGCCTTAGGCGCTTTTCGCCCGACTGGACTGCAAAGGACAAGCCAAATGTGGCTCCATCATGCGGCGCCGTCATCAGCTTTTCGCGAGCTTTCGGACAGCACCGCCCGTCCGAGGCGGTCGAGGGCCGCGCGCAGATCCGGATCGCCGACCGGCGCGGTCAGCGCATCGAGACGCCTCACATCATCGCCGTCGAGCTTCCTCGGGGCGGCTGCGGCCGGTTCCTCGCGGTCGTCGTCGAAGGATTTCTGTACGATCTTGATGCGGTCGACCACCTCGAAACCGAAGAACGCATTGATCCGCTCGCGAATCCGGTCGATCTCGTGCTGCACGAACAGAACCGCGGCCGGATCGCAGGCGAGCACCAGCGTGCCGGGCCTATGGCCGGCCTCTGGATCGAAATCGCCGCCGCGCGGCCAGTTGACCTTTTCCGGCCGGGTCAGCCGCGCATAGCGCGGGCCGGCGAGATCGGCCCAATGGGTGATCAGATCGGCGGTGGCGAAGCCTCGCTTGCGCAGCAGCGGTTCCATCAGCCCGCCGATCAGCGCGCCCACCGGCTTCGGCTTGCCGCCCTTGCGACGTTTCGCGTTCTGTTTCCGCTGACCGGTCATCCGGCGTTCCCAGGCTGTAGAGACAGTTTAACCTGTGCGCCGGTTCGACACACGCTTGACAGACTATCCGAGACCCCTTCAATCCCAAAATGTCAAACCGAATCCCCATCGACATGACCGCACGCCCGACCCTGACCTCCGCCCTGCTCGACTGGTACGACCGCCACGCCCGCGCCCTGCCCTGGCGGATCGGACCGGCGGAGATCGCCCGTGGCGTCGCGCCGGTCCCATACCGAGTGTGGCTCAGCGAGATCATGCTGCAGCAGACGACCGTGCGCGCGGCAGAGCCGTATTTTGCCGCATTCACAACCGCTTGGCCGACGGTTCTCGACCTCGCCGGAGCCGATGAAGCCGACGTGCTCAAGGCCTGGGCCGGGCTCGGTTACTATTCGCGCGCCCGCAATCTCGCCGCCTGCGCCCGTGAAATCGCGCAATCGCATGGAGGCGAGTTTCCCCGAACGGTGGTTGGGCTCAGGGCCCTGCCCGGTATCGGCGACTATACCGCGGCGGCGATCGGCGCCATCGCCTTCGGCACCACCGCTCCGGTGGTCGACGGCAATGTCGAGCGGGTGATGGCGCGAATCGACGCGATCGAGGTTCCCAATCCGGCGCTCAAGAAACGGGTTCGCGAGACGCTCGAGCCGCTCGTGCCCGAGGACCGTCCGGGAGATTTCGCGCAAGGACTGATGGATCTGGGGGCGACTGTCTGCACGCCGAGAAGTCCGGCCTGCGCGATCTGTCCGTGCCGCGAGGTCTGCCGCGCCACCGGCGACGGTCCGGAACGGCTGCCGGTCAATCCGGCCAAGGCGAAGAAGCCGACCCGCGCCGGCGCCGCCTTCGCGCTCCTCGACGGCAAGGGCCGTATCCTGCTCAGACAGCGGCCGCCCAAGGGCCTGCTCGGCGGCATGACCGAGGTTCCGGGGAGCCCCTGGTCGGAAGACTTCGCAGCCCACGACTGGCCGCGCCACGCGCCGGCGAAGACCCGCTGGGCGCAGGCGCCGGACGAGGTCCGGCACACCTTCACCCATTTCCATCTGGTGGCGGACGTCTATTGGGGCATCGCGCCAAAAGACTTCAGGCCTCCGGCGGATTGCTGGTGGGCGGAGATCGAGGGATTGGAAGACGAGGCGCTGCCGACGGTGATGCGCAAGGCGGTGGCTTGCGGCCTCGCCGGCGCGCGCGCGGGCGGCGCGCTCACATCGACTGGCGGATGACCTTGCGGAGCGCGTCGATGGGCTCGGGGCCCTTCTCGCCGTCGAAATGCCAGTAGGTCCAGCCGTTGCAGGCGTCGAGCCCCTGCACCAGCGCGCCGATCTTGTGGATCGAACCGCTCTGGCCACCATATTCGAGCGAGCCGTCGACCCGGACCACCGCCTGGTGGCGGGCCCTGGAATCCTGCAACACCGCGCCCGGCTCCAGAAGCCCGGCTTCGAGCAGGGCGCCGAACGGCACCCGCGGTTCGGACCGCTTGCTCTTGACCACTTCGAGCGACGCCTTCGGCGCCGGTTCGATCGCCGCCAGCCGGGCTTCCGCCACTTCGGCATAGGCAGCTTCGCGCTCGATGCCGACGAAACGGCGGCCGAGCCGCTTGGCGACGGCGCCGGTGGTGCCGGTACCGAAGAACGGATCGAGCACCACTTCTCCGGGCTTCGAGGAGGCGAGCAGCACCCGGTAGAGCAGCGCTTCGGGCTTCTGGGTCGGATGCGCCTTGGTGCCGTCGTCGGTCTTCAGGCGCTCGCCGCCCTGGCAGATCGGCAGCAGCCAGTCGGAGCGCATCTGCAGATCGTCGTTGAACGCCTTGCAGGCCTCGTAGTTGAACGTGTAGCCCTTGGCGTTCTGCGTCGGCGAGGCCCAGATCAGGGTCTCGTGGGCATTGGTGAAGCGACGGCCGCGGAAATTGGGCATCGGATTGGTCTTGCGCCAGACGATGTCGTTGAGGATCCAGTAGCCGAGATCCTGCAGGGTCGCGCCGACGCGGAAGATGTTGTGGTAGGAGCCGATGACCCACAGCGTGCCCGTCGGCTTCAGAAGCCGCTTGGCGGCGAGCAGCCAGGCGCGGGTGAAGGCATCGTAGGCGGCGAAGCTGTCGAACTGGTCCCAATGGTCGTCGACCGCGTCGACCTTGGACTGGTCGGGACGGTGCAGATCGCCGGCGAGCTGCAGGTTGTAGGGCGGGTCGGCGAAGATGACGTCGACAGAGTTCTCGGGAAGCTTTTCAAGCTCGGCGATGCAGTCACCGACAATGATGCTGTCGAGCCAGGCCGGACCGGAGCTGGATCGGGGTGCCGAAACCGGCACCCCTTTACGCAGGACGCTCATGTTACGCAAAACCAAATACACTGAACTGAGCGCGATACTGGCCTTTCAGGGTAAAGGCGAAGTTAATCGGACTTTTAAAATTCCTTTTAATTTCAATATGATATTTACGTTTCGTTGATCAATTCGTAACCCTTTGGCAACGCTTTTCTGCCAGCCGCCATCAGGCCCGCGCGGCTACCTCGGCCGGCTTCACCCGCTCGCCCGGACGGCTCAGTCCGGCGCCGGAGCGGGCGCGGTCGTAGACCGCCTCGTAGTCGTCGAAGGCGGTGCCGAACCAGCGGTCGAGGATGGTTGTGTAGAGCCCGTAATGGCCCTTGTAGCGGGCGTGGTGCATGGCGTGGAAGCTCGGGGTGATGATCAGCCGCCCCGGCGCCGACCGGGCGATCCATTCGGGCACGAACTCGACGTTGGAATGGCCAAGGACGTTGAAGACGTAATTGGTGAGCCCGACGGCGATCAGCGCGCCGAAGCTCAGCGGCGTCAGTTTCGAGACCAGGATGGCGAAGGCGAAGACGCCGACCAGCAAAACAGCGCGCTCGCCGAGCGAGAAGGACAGCGAGGTCAGCGGATCGGTCACCTTGGCGACGTGGTGCTGGCGATGGATGCGGTAGAGCGCGGGGTGATGCATCGCCCGGTGGGTGACGTAGAACCAGATCTCGATCCACACGAACAGGATCAGATAGGTATGGATCGCTACACCCCAGGAGGGTGCCGGTGCATAGTCGATCAGGCCGAAATACCGGGTCGAGGAGAACAGCAGCGCGTCGAAGGCGACGACCAGCAGCGCCGCCTTGAGTTCGCTGCCAAGCTGTCCTTTGGCATAGGCGAAGCGGTAGATCCTGCGGCGCTCGGCGAAGCTCGTGGAACGGATCCAGGCGAAGGCGGCGCCGATGACCAGCGTCGAGCGCAGCACCATGGCCGCGAGCACGATCGCGAAGGTGACGAACCAGCCGTGAGAGAGGGGATCCATTTCCGATTCCTTTCGTTCGCGCGGGTTTGATTTTCGCCGTTCCTGAATTATGTGAGGAATGCTCAGTTTTTTTCCACTCGCTTTCGGGCGACGCGGCGACGGAGACCCGGAATGAAGATCAACCCCTTGATCAGGAAGAGGAAATCTCCGACCCAGCCGCGCGCGCAAGCAACCGTCGACGCGATCATGGAGGCGACCGCTCAGCTTCTCGAACGCGACGGCGAGGCTTCGACTAACCGCATCGCCAGGCGCGCGGGGGTGTCGATCGGGACCATCTATCAGTATTTCCCCAACGGCGCGGCGATCGTCGGCGCCATCGCCGAACGGGAGCGCGCCAAGGTCGGCGAGGCGCTGAAGGCAGCGTTGTCGGAGCTCGACCCCGACCGGCCGCAGGATGCGATCCGGCAGGCGCTGCGCACCCTGCTCGGCGCCTTCCGCAAGCGCCAGAAGCTCAGGCGGACCATCCTCCTGACCCTGATGCCGCATTATTCGCGCGCGTTCGAGGGCCGGCTGATGGACGAACTCTCGGCCGAGATGATCGCGATATTCAACGACCGCATGGACGGCCGCATCCGGCCGCTCGACGAGACCGGCGGCTTCGTCCTGTCACGCGCCATCCTCGGCGCGGTCCGCTCGGCGGTACTGGAAGACAGCCGCGACCTCACCGACCCGCGCTTCGAGGACGAACTGGTGCGGCTGACGACCGCGTTCCTGTTCGCGGACGATATCGCCGCAGGATAGCCGGGCGCGGCTCGCGGTCAGATTTTTTCGGCGATCAGCACTTCGGAGGGGATCGTCGCCTGCACGACCGTTTCGCGATGGACGATGCGCCAATCGGACCCGGCGAGCCGGTTCACAAGCACCAGCGGCCGACAGCCGCCGACCAGGTAGGGATTGAGGCGGTGGATCGCATTCCAGATCCCGCAGGTCATCCGCGAAAAAAGCCCCTTGCCCCGGGTCAGTCCGGCACTGCAGAGAAAGCCGCCGCCCCGCAATGCCGCGCGAGCGCCGGACAGAGCCTGAGCGATCTGGTCGTCGCCCATCAGATCGAAGACGTATGTAAAGACGACCCTGTCGAACTCCGATCCATAGGAACTGAAATCGAAACCGCCGTCGGACCGGCAGATCCGAACCCGATCCCGCCAGGGCGCCAGCCTTTCCGATGCGAACGAGACCATGGTCGGGCTTATGTCGATGCCGACATAGCACGCGGTCGCCGGCAGCCGGTCGGTCAGCAGATGGGCGGCGAACTTGCCGGTTCCGCATCCGACTTCGAGAACCGAACCGGCCGCCTTGAAGCCGCCGAGATCCGCGAGCCGTTCGAGCGCCGCGCCCTCGTAGAAGCCCTGCTTGTCCTGTTTCCGGCCGAAGCGGTCGTAAAAGCGTCTGACCCTGTCCTGGTCCAGCGCTTCCATGGTCGACCTCCCGTGCCCGCAACCCCCTCGCTCGCGTCGATGCTTCCTATGTCGCCGTCATCGTGCACCCACACCAAGACGGCGTGGGAACCAGACGCGTATCGGCGCCGTCTCTCGAAGCAAGCCCGCCCTTACCGCCTCAGGCATGGACCCACATTGCGAATTCTGCAAATCTCTCGGCTCGCCACCAGCCGGTCGTTCCGTTTCCGTAGTTGAAATTTACAGACCCGGCCTGGCTTTGCAGCGGCGCGGAAACCTCCCCGTTCGCCTTCCGTTTCGCCGTCAGTTTGTCTGTTTCGGCGACCACCATGGCTACGTGGCCCGACCGGCCGTCCTGTTTGCGCCGGGCAATGATCAGGCAGACGGCACCCCGATTCGCGTTATTCTGCAGTTCGGTCGCCGATTCCGCGCGAACCCAGCCGTGGGCCTCGCCGAAATCACGCAGCCACCGGAACAGGTCATTCGCTCGCATCTCTGCGATCGTGTCGCCGTAAAACGGCTTGGGCGTTTTTGCGGATGCGAAGGCCATGAGCGCCTTGTGGGTCCACCAAACCCGGGGCAGGTAAACATTGGCGAGCGCGCAATAGTCATGCGCATAGATATTGCAGAAGGTCAGGCCGGATCTCGGCCGATACCGTTTATGGGATTTGTTCGCGGGGTTGAGATAGGCAATGATCGCCGCCAGTTCCGCCCTCAGTTCCTCCGGCGTATCGGATTTGCGGGTCGGCATATTGGGCTCGTTGAGCGAATGCGCTCCGGCAATGTCCTTGCGTCGGGTCACCGTTCCCGGCTTTCTCGGCATCGAAACCGCGGGAATCGCGAGTGCGGGTTCGGCGGCCGCGGCTTTCGCAGGCGCCTTCACCAGGTATTCCGCCGAACTGAACCCCCTGAATATCGTCCCGTCCAGATCGGCCTCGATCTCGATGAAGCCGTTGACGTTCTCTCCCGTGAAGGCGCGTACCGGCCATCCGTCCGGCAATTCCGCAATCACGTTCTTATTGGTTGGTGTGCTGATCTTCGGTTCGCTGCGAAGCCGCAGCGTATTGATCAGGGTTTCCACTCGCATCCTTGGCCCGGTAGCGGAGGGCGCAACCGGTTTCGTAACGACGGCGGCCCCGGCTAGCGGGGGAACCTCATTGCTGTGAGGCGCGGGAATGCTGCGCGCTATGGCAAGATAGTCGCTGATATATTCGCCGTAATACTTCTTACTGTTCTTGTCGTAATATCCCTGTTTCAGGCCCTTGTTCGGCTTGTAACCGCCGGTGTTGTAGGTGATCGCGACCGTGCAGAACTCGAAATCGGTGATCGAGGCTTTCTTGTCGAGCTTACGCTTCTTCAGCGCCGAATTCAGTTCGCCCAACGCGCGGCCGAGCGTCTCGTCGAATTTCTCGTAGTGCTTTTCGAGGAAATAATCGGGATCGACCTTGAAGAACTGGAGGTCGTACTGGAACACCCCGAAGCCGTGGCAGAACTTGTTCGGCCTGTTCTTGGCGAAGCCGTAACCGGGCACGTGCTTGGCCATGTCCAGAAGCGCCGCGCGGGCGATGTCGAACATCTGCTGGCCGTCCTTGTGTGCGATCAGATCGGCCTTGGTCTTGGGAAAGGCGGTCCTGCCCTTATCAGAATCCAGCGTGTCGCCACAACACAGCCGGACGATCTCGTCGCGCTTGAGTCCCTTCTTGCGCATCGGAGACCAGAGAGAACCGGTCTCCTGGGCGGCAACAGCGGTAAGCATATCAGGGTCGAAAACCGTACCGGCCGTCGCCGCCTGGATCTCATTCCAAAAACTTTCCTTGAACCAGCGAATATCTTTCTTGGACACCATCACAATCCCTCCCTGGATCGGCGTTCGCGGATCGGTTCCCGGTTTTCCCAACGGTGATTGCTTAATCGCATTCGGTCTTGGTCCACGATTTTGACGCGGGTCTCCGGGCCCTAGTGTTTGTGAGTACGCCAGCGTGTGTGAGTTCTCCGTGAAAGTTGGGATATCGACGCCACGAACTGAATGATGAGCGAGGCTTCATCCTGCCAGATTGGCGACTTGCCTCCCGCACGGCCAACGGCCCATCAACGAACCGTCCATCCGTCGTGCCTCGATCATCTCCGGTAAAAAATTTGTCGAAGATCAATGCCCCGGCACGCCCGAATTCTCGCCGGCGCTCATCGCCAGGATGCGGCTCAATTGCACGCGGCTGCGGCCGGTCTCCCCGGCCCAGGCGTTGAATGCCTGCTGCACCGCCTTCATCGCCGATTTCGAGGTCGCCGGCTTGTCGATCACGCCCTCGAGCTTGAGCGCGGCAGTGACGTCGCGGGACAGGATAAAGGTGTCGAGACCCATGAACCTCATGAAATATTGCGCGGTGTTACCGCCCAAGCGGCTCGCCCGGTTCTTCAGCACTTCCAGCAAGCCGACCTGATCGGTCATCGGCCAGTCGGCGAAGAAGCGGCCGGCGCTGCCGTGCTCCTTCGTCAGATCGCAGACGAAGATCGCATTGTCGCGCACCGTGGCGATCTTCTGCGGATTGCGGACGATGCGTTTGTCGCGGGCGAGCGCGTCGAGATCCTCGTCGGGGGCAAAGGCCCAGCGCGGCGGGTCGAAGCCCTCGAAGGCCTCCTCGAAGCCGGGCCACTTGTTCTCGATCACCTTCCAGTTGAAGCCGGCCTGGAAGATGCAGCGGGTCATCATCGCCAGCCAGCGATCGCCGGGGATGGCGGCGAGTTCGGCGGGCGATTTCGGCTGCGTCGATTCGCCGATCAGCTTCTCCAGGGCTTCCACGCCGCCCTTGCGCTTTGCCGCTCTCTCGATGACGGCGTCGAACGATCCCATGGCATCCTCCCTCGGGGCGGCACCCGGTTTCGCCGGGAACGCGGAGGGGCAAAATACACCAAGGCGCATCCGCGCGAAACTTCTTGCGATTGCCGAGTTTTCGGGCCAAGGAAGGCCATGAAACAGGAATATGCAAGCACCTACGACACGCTCGAAACTCTTGAACCGCTCGAGACGCGGGACTTCCTCGATGCGGACGCCGCCGTCGACCGGCTCGAGGAAATCTACAATCGCGGCACCGACTTCCTCCGCCGCCGCCACGACGACCTGCTCAACGGCAAGCCGGTCGAGACCCATGTCCGAGCCTTCTATCCGGAAATCCGCATCCAGACGGCCACCCACGCGCGGGTCGATTCGCGGCTCGCCTACGGCTTCGTCTCCGGCCCGGGCCGCTATGTCACCACGGTTACCCGGCCCGACCTTTTCCGACACTACCTCAAACACCAGATCGCCCAGCTCATCCATAATCACGAAGTGCCGGTGACAGTGGCCGAATCGGCGACGCCGATTCCGCTGCATTTCGCCTTCCCGCATGGATTCGCCGTCGACGGCGCGCTGGCCGCCCGCATCGAAAAGCCGATCCGCGACCTGTTCGACGTGCCGGATCTCGCGATCACCGACGACAAGATCGTCAACGGCACCTACGAGACGCCGCCCGGCCAGCCCGGCCCGCTGGCGCCGTTCACCGCGCCGCGGGTCGACTATTCGCTGCATCGCCTGCAGCACTAC
>Ga0070729_10003798_pt1 | contig 17054 bp, 15 predicted proteins | sample tdDd472_FD_66725 | JGI IMG/M metagenome (GOLD analysis project Ga0070729, IMG submission 66725) | Marine sediment microbial communities from the Atlantic coast under amendment with organic carbon and nitrate - tdDd47.2 | ecosystem: Environmental > Aquatic > Marine > Coastal > Sediment | place... | reverse complement strand
CACCGGCCTCGGTTTGCCCCTCACGCAGGGGCTGGTTCATTTGCATGGCGGCACGTTTGCGATTGAAAGTGAAAAAGGTGTCGGCACCACGGTGACCGTGACGTTGCCCCGGGAACGTACGTTGGCTTAAGCGCGAAGTCGGAAAGTCATGAAATATTATTCCGGGTTGGAATCCGTCCATTCCATGGTCGTGGGTTCGAAGGTTTGAGCGCCTGGCGTGACCAACCCTTCGATCATTTGAATGTCCACTTCACCCTCGAAACACGGCCGTACAGTGCGGATCATGGCATCGGTGATGTCATAACGGTTGGGGCATTCGTTGGCGAACATCAAATAGTGATATCCGTCGAGGCCGGGTTCAAAATAATACGCTGCCGCTGTGGGTTGGTGGGTGTACAGGTAACGGCTGAATTCTTTGCCGACTTGATGAATCACGGCGGCGGTGCGCACCCCGTCGCGTACGTTAAGTTTTATGCGCACCATGCATTCGCCCATGGTGTAGCGTGGTGAAAAATCTTTGAAGAATGCATTCGCGGCTGTGCGATCGGGTCGCGGTTTGCCTTTGCATGTGCCTGAAATGGCCCAGGCAGTGCTGGAAAATAAAAACAAAGCAGTGCTGAAGGCGACGGCCTGAACCGTGGTGTGAAGTGTGGCGGGCATGGTTTCCCGTCTCTCTTTTCCGGCTGTGTGTGTGCCGCCATGATAGAGGGGTGGTGTTTGGGGCTCAACCGAAGTCTTGTTTCAAAAAGGCGACACCCCAGGATGATCCGGGCAGCATGGGGATCTCTACAATGAGTTGCGATGATCCATTGTAAAAAGAAACTTGCGCGCACCCCCCGAATGGGGGCTTAATATTGTAAGATTAAGCTCAATACCCTGTAAAAATGCCTGTAAAAATGAGCGTACGCGGGAGGTTCAGGATTACCGGGACAGAGGCCGGGCATCCTCATGATATGGAAAATGGCGAAGTTCCGTTACCTTCGCTGTCGCTTCCTTCTTACACGCCTTCTTGCTGTCGCTGCCACAATCGTCCGTTTGGCGTGTGTCCGTTTTGTGCGTGCCTGACGGTGTCCAAACAAGGGAGATGCACATGGAAAAAGCTTTGCTTCTTGATGCCGGGAAATGTACCGGGTGCGAGCAATGTGAAATTGCCTGTTCAATGATCAACGAAGGGGTCTCCAACCCCGCAAAATCCCGTATTAAAGTCTTTAACTTTCACGATGAAGGCCGCTTTGTACCGTACACGTGCACCCAGTGCGATGATGCGTGGTGCATGCAGGCATGTCCCGTGGATGCCATCACCGTGGCGACTGAAACCGGTGCAAAGGTGGTTTCGGATGCCCTGTGCGTGGGCTGTAAGGTCTGTACCATTGCATGCCCGTTCGGCACGGTGAATTACAATCCGTCCAGCGGCAAGGTCATCAAATGCGACCTGTGCGGCGGCGATCCGGCGTGCGCCAAGGCGTGCCCCACCGGGGCCATCACTTGGGTGGATGCATCCGCCACCGGTTACGAAAAAATGAAATCTTGGGCCCAGGCGACCGACGCCGGTGCTCAAGCCAGCGCTTAAAGGGAGGATACGCACATGTCATGGGCTAAACGAATACTGCGCGTCAACCTCACCACAGGAACGTGCACGGAAGAACCGCTCAATATGGATTGGGCCAACAAGTATCTTGGTCAACGCGGTTTGGCGACCAAGTATTTAAGCGAAGAAATCGACCCCAAGGTCGACCCACTGTCGCCGGACAACAAATTGATCATTGCCACGGGGCCATTGACCGGCACGGCGGCGTCTACGGGTGGGCGGTGGTCCGTCATCACCAAAGGGGCGCTGACAGGCGCCATTGCGTGTTCCAATTCCGGTGGTTTTTTCGGCGCGGAACTGAAATTTGCGGGTTGGGACATGATCATCTTTGAAGGCAAATCGCCGAAGCCGGTGTATTTGCTGGTTCAAGATGACGATGCCAAATTGGTTGATGCGTCCGATTATTGGGGACGTACGGTGTGGGACACGGAAAAAGGCCTGAAGGCCGAACACCAAGACCCGCAGTTGCGCGTTGCGTCCATCGGTCAGGCCGGTGAAGCGGGTGTGAAGTTTGCGTGCGTGGTCAATGATTTGCACCGTGCCGCCGGGCGGTCCGGCGTCGGCACCGTGATGGGGTCGAAAAACCTCAAAGCCATGGCCGTGCGCGGCACCAAGGGTGTTGCGGTGAACGATCCCGAAGCGTTTCTCAAAGCCACAGGTGAAGCCAAGGCTGTTTTGGCTGAAAATGCCGTGACGGGCGAAGGCCTACCGGCATTGGGCACCCAGGTGTTGATGAACGTCATCAACGAAACGGGTGCACTGCCGACCCACAATCACCGTGATGTGCAGTTCGATGGGGCGTCGGATATTTCCGGTGAAGCGATGCAGGAACCGCGGCGTTCTGACGGCAAACCGAACCTGACGCGCAACGGCGCGTGCTTTGGTTGCACCATTGGCTGTGGGCGTATTTCGACCATTGATCCGACGCATTACACGGTCAAGGATCGTGAACAGTACCAGATTGCGTCTGGTGGTTTGGAATACGAAGCCGCGTGGGCGCTGGGTGCGGCCACCGGGGTGAGCGACATCGACGCGTTGACGTTTGCCAATTTCATCTGCAATGAACAAGGTTATGATCCCATTTCGTTCGGTGCCACCGTCGGTGCGGCGATGGAATTGTTTGAAATGGGCGTGATCACAACCAAAGAAACGGATGGGCTCGACCTTGCTTGGGGCAATGCCGAAGCACTCACCACGTTGGCGGAACTGACGGGGCGCGGCGAAGGCTTTGGTGCGGAAATCGGTCTCGGTTCGAAATTGTTGACCGAAAAATACGGTCATCCCGATCTGTCCATGTCGGTCAAGGGCCAGGAATTCCCGGCCTACGATTCACGCGGCATCCAGGGCATGGGACTGACGTACGCCACATCCAACCGTGGTGCCTGCCATTTGCGCAGTTACACGGTGGCATCGGAAATTCTCGGCATTCCGGAAAAAACCGATCCGTTGTCATCCGATGGTAAAGCCGGTTTGGTCATCGCATTCCAAGACGCCACCGGTGCGGTGGACAGTGCGGGTTTGTGCGTGTTCACCACATTTGCGTGGTCCATGGACAACATCGCCCCGCAAATCGATGCAGCTTGCGAAGGGGACTGGACGGTTGAAAAACTGCTGGAAGTTGGTGAACGCATTTGGAACTTGGAACGCAAGTTCAATATGGATGCGGGCTTCACCGGTAAGGATGACAACCTGCCCAAGCGTTTGTTGAAAGATGCCGCCAAAACCGGTCCGGCGGAAGGCAAAGTCAACGAACTGGGCAAAATGTTGCCGGAATACTATTCGCTTCGGGGGTGGACGCCAGAAGGCATGCCCACCAATGAAACTTTGGACCGTCTTGTGTTGTGACGGTGATTTGAGTTTTGATTGCGGCCCCGCCGGTCCACCTGCATTTGTGACAGGACGGGCGGGGCATCGCAATTTGACCCCCAAGTTTGGGAGACACGCATGAAATATGTGATTCTCGGTGCCGGACCATCCGGTGTCATTGCTGCTGAAACCTTGTGCAAAGCGGACCCTGAAGGCCACGTCACGTTGGTGGGGGGGGAAGCGGAACCGCCTTATTCGCGCATGGCCATTCCCTATGTTTTGACCGGTAAGATCGAACCGCAAGGCACGTACTTGCGCAAGACGGATCAACATTACGACAACTTAGGCATCGAATACGTTCAAGGTTTGGCGATCAATATCGATTCGGACAACGACACCGTTATCTTGGAAAGTGGACAACGACTTGGTTATGACAGGCTGTTGGTGGCCACAGGGGCGACCCCCATCACGCCACCGGTGCCGGGTTTGGATTTGGATGGTGTGCACCATTGTTGGACATTGCAAGATGCAGCTTATATTGCCGAACGTGCGCAGAAAGGCTCCAACGTCGTTTTGATGGGGGCGGGCTTTATCGGCTGCATCATTTTGGAAAGTTTGGTGGAACGTGGTGTCAATCTGACCGTGGTTGAAGCCGAAGACCGCATGATTTCCAAGATGATGGATACAACGGGTGGTGAAATGCTCAAACGTTGGGTTGAAGAGCGCGGCGTGACACTGATGACGTCCACCAAAGTCACAAATGTGTCGAAAAACGGTGATCAACTCACCGTTGGCACGGACAAAGCCGGTGATCTGTCTGCGGATTTGGTTGTGGTGTCCGTGGGCGTCAAACCCAACATGGATTTTTTGAAAGGTTCCGGCGTGCAAATGGATGTGGGCGTCATGGTCAATGACCGTTTGGAAACGTCGGTAAAAGGCATTTATGCCGCCGGTGATGTTGCGGAAGGGCCGGATTTTGGTGGAGGTTTCCAAGTTCATGCCGTGCAACCCACATCTGCCGAACATGGCCGCATCGCGGCCTTGAACATGGCTGGCGCAGATGCAAAATACCGGGGCAGCTTGATCATGAACGTGCTGGATACCTTGGGTTTGATTTCCGCTTCGTTCGGTCATTGGATGGGCGAAGAAGACACGGCAGTGATGATCGATCATGACCAACATCGTTACATCAAGTTGGCATTTCATGGTGACCACGTGGTCGGTGCCCTCAGTTTGGGCCGCACGGACCAGATTGGCGTCTTGCGCGGTTTAATCCAAAGCCGGGTGCGTCTTGGCCCTTGGAAAGACAAGCTGAAACAAGACCCAAGCTTGATTGCCGAAGCTTATGTGGCCTGTACGCAGGGATAAAACGGAAATCGAATTTTGCAGATCACCCTCAAACTGTTTGCCTTGTTGGACAAATACCTGCCGGATGGTGCGGTTAAGAACCAAATTGACATCACCGTTGATGATGGCGCGACCGTGATGGATGTTATTCATTCCATCAACTTGCCGATGGAACATTGTCATCTGGTCCTGGTCGATGGTGTGTATGTCGCACCCAGCGAACGGGATGGGCGAGTCCTCAATGACGGTGAAGCCTTGGCCATTTGGCCGCCGGTTGCCGGTGGGTGAGGTGCGGATCAAAAAAGAAATGGCGCTGACGTCCAAAATGTTTTTGGACACACTGCCCCGTGCACTGGGCAGCGATGCGTATGTCTGGGATGGCCGACAAGCTGTCTTGAACCAAGATGGTCGAACGTTCACAGTGGGGTTTGAAGAACAGGCCAGCTTTGCACTTGGTGGGTTTTCCATTCCCCGTGCCCATGTGACGCTGGAACTGAACGGTTATAGCGATGAAGACGCGCAAGATGCCGTGGCGCGGTTCGAACGCTATTTCCATCGGGGTGGTGGTTGAGGCATAGTCTGTTCATGACGAAAAAGTTGGCCAATAAATCAAAACAGAACAATACCCCCAGTCCCCGCGTGCGTATTTTGATCGGTGCGGCCACGGCTTTGGGCCCGGGTAAGGTCGGTTTGCTTGAAGCCATCCACCATCACGGTTCAATTTCCAAGGCAGCGCGGGAAATGGGGATGAGCTACCGCCGCGCATGGCTTTTGGTCGACACCATGAACAATTGTTTTGCCGATGATCTGGTCATCACCAGCACCGGCGGCAAAGGCGGTGGTGGCGCTTTGGTTACGGATGTCGGCCTTGATGTGGTGCAGCGCTATCAAGATATGGAAAAAAAAGCGGCCCAAAGCGTGCGGGACGAAGCGCAGGCATTTTCCAAATTGCTCAAGAACCCCGGTGGAGAAAGCTGAATGTGCGTTTTTTGATGTTTAGCACCCTCGGGCATCGAAAATCAGAAGAATTTCTTCTATTTGCCCATTGTGGATTTTGAAAAGCTGAGCGATGGAAAGAGGTTTGTCTGGTTTTTCAAGATCGTAAAACACGGCCACGGATGTTCTGTTTTCTGTGACTTCGAGAATGTGATAGTCGCATTTTGAAAGATTGTCCTTCAAGCTGTCCAGATACGCTTCGCTTGAATTGAAGGTGTAGAGAGGGCCTTGAAACTGGAGGTTTGGGGACAGGATGGATGACAGACCCGCTATGTTTCCGGTACAGAAAAAGTGTACGTATTCTAAGGCGATGTCTTTATTTGATTTCATTGCCTTCAACCCTTTCCACCTTCACCGCACAATATTTTAACTCGGCAATTTTGCCGAACGGGTCGAGTGCGGGATTGGTCAAAAGATTGGCGGCGGCTTCATGGAACGCAAAGGGCAGGAACACGACGCCCTTGGGCACGTCCCGATCGGCGCGGGTTTGGGCGCTGAGTTCTCCGCGCCGACTGGTGAGTTTTACGACGTCGCCAGGGGTGATGTTTAGGCGATCCAATTCATGCGGATGTAAGGCGATTGTGGGGCCCGGTTCCAGGGCGTCCAAAACACTGGCGCGTCGTGTCATGGCGCCGGTGTGCCAATGTTCCAACATGCGCCCGGTGGTCAAAACGAAAGGATAGGCTTCATCCGGTTCTTCGTCCGGTGGACCGGGAATGGCGGGCACCAATTTGGCCTTGCCGGTGGGGGTTGGAAAGCCGTCACCGAACAAAATGTCTTCACCCGGTGCATTCTCATCGGGACAAGGATACGTGACGAAGCCTTCGCGGCGGATGCGCAAATGTGAAATACCCGCGTGCGATGGCATCACGGTGCGCATTTCTTCAAACACTTGGACTTCGTTTTCGTAATGCCAATCCAACCCCAATCGTTTGGCGATTTGTTGAATGATCCAAAGATCTTCGCGCGCATCGCCGGGCGGTTCCAGAACCTTGCGGCCCAATTGTACTTGGCGGTTGGTGTTGGTGAAGGTTCCGGTTTTTTCATAAAAACTGGTGGCGGGCAAAATCACGTCGGCGAACGCCGCCGTTTCGGTCATGAAAATATCTTGCACCACCAGATGATCCAATGATGCCAGCGCCTGTCGTGCCTTGTTCAAATCCGGGTCCGACATGGCTGGGTTTTCACCCATGATGTACATGCACCGGATTTCACGGGCCAAGGCGGCATGCATAATTTCCACCACCGTCAAACCCGGGGTCGGGTTTAATTCTTGCCCCCAGACGTGTTCGAACCGCGCCCGGCCCACGTCGTCGCTGACAGGGGTGTAGTCCGGCAACACCATGGGGATCAAACCGGCATCGGATGCGCCTTGTACATTGTTTTGTCCGCGCAAAGGATGCAGCCCGGTTCCGGGGCGGCCAATGTTGCCGGTCAACAATGCCAATGCAATCAAACACCGTGCATTGTCGGTGCCGTGGGCGTGCTGGGATATGCCCATGCCCCAAAAGATGATGGTGTTTGGGGCCTGGGCAATGGTGTGGGCGATGGTGCGGATGGTTTCAGCCTCAACCCCGCAGATGGGCGCCATGTTTTGTGGGGAAAAGGCCCGAATGTGTTGGGCGAAGTCGTCATAGCCTTCGACGAACCGTTCGACGTAGTCATGGTTGACCAAATCTTCGGTCACAATCACGTGAAGTATGGCGTTGAGCAGTGCGACATCAGCCCCAGGGGTGAATTGCACCATGTGATCGGCGTAACGGCTCAAGGCCTGACCGCGTGGGTCCATAACGATCAGCTTTGCGCCGTTTGTTTTTGCGTCTTTGATAAAGGTCGAGGCTACCGGGTGGTTTTGTGATGGTCGGGCACCAATGACGATGATCACATCTGCATGTTCTGCATCCGTGAAGGGGGCCGTGACCGCGCCGGACCCGATGCCTTCCATGAGTGCTGCAACGCTTGAGGCATGACAGAGCCGGGTGCAGTGATCGACGTTGTTGGTTTTGAATGCAGTGCGGATAAGTTTTTGAAACAAATAGGCTTCTTCGTTGGACCCTTTGGCGGACCCAAACCCGGCGATGCTGTCGGGGCCGAACTCTTCCAGTGCAATTTCCAGGCACGCCGCCGCATGGCCCAACGCTTCATCCCAGTCGGCTTCGCGAAATTGCCCCAAGACATCACCGCCATCCAAAATGGCTGTGTCTTTGGGGGCGCCGTCAATGCGAATCAAAGGTTTGGTCAGACGGTCGGGATGGCGGGCGTAATCGAATCCAAAACGCCCTTTGACGCACAGTCTGTTTTTGTTTGCCGGGCCATCGCGACCGTCTGTGTAAACGATGTGGTCAGTCGTTTCTTGATTGTCAACATGATATGTAACTTGGCAACCAACCCCACAATAGGGGCACAATGAGTCGACGGTTTGCGTATCGGATGAGGGCGGCAAAGCTTTGGGTAACAATGCGCCGGTGGGGCACGATTGCACGCATTCGCCACACGCCACACAGGTGCTGAAACCCAAATCATCACCTTGATCGAACACGATTTGTGAATCTTTGCCGCGCCCGGATATACCGATGACGCCGTTGCTTTGGACCTCACGGCAGGCCCGAACGCAGTTGGTGCACAGGATGCATTTCGACATATCGACATCAATGGCGGGATGTGAAATGTCCGCGTGAGGAGAGGAGGATGCTGGAGTGAAGCGGCTTTCATCCATGCCCATGTTTGCGGCCAAATCCTTAAAACGGTCCGCAGGTTGATAGGTGGTGTCTTCAAAAACCGGGCGATCGGTCAACAGCAATTCCATCACGGTGCGCCGGGATGTTTCTGCCCGTTCCGATGTGGTTGATATGGCCATGCCTGGTGTTGGGGTGCGTTTGCAACTGGCTGTCAGGGTGCGTTCCCCATCCACTTCCACCATACACAATCGGCAACTGCCATCCGGGCGATCATATGGGTTGATACCTGAACACATACCTGGAATGTCGATGCCCAGTCGTTTGGCGCAGGTGCGGATGGTTTCGCCCGGCAGGGCTTCGACCTCGCGTCCATCAAGGATAAATTTCACCGGTGAGTTGGTGGGGAGGTTCATAATTCGTCCTCCGTAAAATGTTGCAAAAGGCTCAACACCGGATTGGGTGCCGCTTGACCCAATCCGCAGATAGAAGCATCGCGCATGGTGTCGGACAAATCGTGGATCAATTTGGTATTGGTTTGTGGCTGTTTGATCAAATCCAACATTTTTTCCGTGCCGACGCGGCATGGTGTGCACTTTCCGCAGCTCTCATCGGCAAAGAAATCCATAAGGGTGTGTGCGACATCCCATAAATCGTCTTGATTTGACAACACCGTCAGTGCGCCGGAGCCGACAAAACCGCCCAATTCTTCGAATACGCCAAAATCCATGGCTTTGTCTGCAAACCGTGCAGGGAAAAGACCACCGGATGCACCACCGGGCAGGAATGCTTTGAACGTGTGTCCATCCGCCATGCCGCCGGCCATCTCAATCAAATCGGTGACGGTGCTGGTGGTGGGCGCGCAATAGATGCCGGGGGTCTTGATACGGCCGGACACCGAATAAAACCGGGGCCAGCCTTTGTCGATATACGGTTGTGCGCCGTGTTCGCAAATATCGGCAATCCAATAAAGCGTTTCGACGTTTTGAGTGATGGTTGGGCGCTTTAGATAACCGCTTTGCGCGGGATAGGGGGGGCGGTTGCGCGGTTGTCCGCGTTTGCCTTCCAAACTGTTCAGCAGCGCGGTTTCTTCCCCGCACACATATGCGCCTGCGCCCCGGCGCAGATGTATGTTCACGTTTTCTGTGTTCAGGGTTTTGAACGCGTCGCCCAAGGCGGCATGAAGATGTGGGTATTCATCCCGCAGATAAAAGTACACATCCCCAACCTCCAAGGTGTGTGCGGCAATCAACATACCTGTAAGGACTTTTTCAGGTTCCGTTTCCAACAAATGGCGATCTTTGAAGGTTCCGGGTTCGCCTTCGTCGGCATTCACCACCAAAACACGGGGGTGGGGTGCACCATCGAAAAAGGCCCATTTGCGCGCAACCGGAAACCCTGCGCCGCCCATGCCGCGCAAACCTGCGTTCTCCAACATTTCACGCACGTTTGATATGCCGGGCGATATGTCGGGAATTTGAACCGGTTTTACGGTGGGCCTTGGTTCAGGAATGGTGCCCTGTGCCTTCAGGCAAGATGTGATGGCGGAGATGTTGGCCCCAGCCAAGCGGTTTTTGCCCAACAATGCCGATGGTGGTGTGTCGCAAGCCCCTTGGCACGGTGCGGGGAGTACGTTGATTTGATCGCCAAACGTCGCCAATGCGCCTTTTAACAGCTCCTTGGCCCCGGTCATTTTACACGCGGGGCCGTCGCAAATGCGCAATGTTATGGGATGGGGCGGTTTTTCGCCGTCTCCCACGGTTTGGAAATGGGCGTAAAAGGTGGCGGTTTCATAAACGTCGACTTGCGCCAGTCCCAAAATTTGCGCCAATGCGGCAATGTGTCCGGCGCTGAGGTGACCGAAGCGGTCATTTAAGGCATGCAAATGTTCAATCAACAGGTTTCGTCCCGGTGCAACGTCGCCCACTGTGTCGCGTACAGCGTTAAGGTCTGCGTCGCTGGGATGGCGGCCTTTTGGGTACGGCCTTGCTGATTGTTTTTGACGTTTTTGCCCCATGATGTGCAGGTTTCCTTGCGGCTTGCCTAAGTCACAGTCAATAATAGAAAATATAAGACCGAACAGGGCAAAAATCATGAATATTGATCATAAAGTCGCACAACTCCTGGTCTCACGCGTATGTCACGATCTGGCTGGTGGTGTCAGCGCGGTCACCACAGGTGCGGAGCTGTTGGGTGAAGATGACCAGGCGATGGACGAAGAGGTGCTTAAGGTCATTGCAATGAGTGCACATCAATCGGCCAGTCGATTGGCGTTTTTTCGCGTCACTTTTGGCCTTGGTGGAGGAGAAAACGACACCATCACCACCAATGAAGCGAAGGTTTTGCTGCATGACTTCATCGAAGGTGGACGTTTGTCTTTGGTGTGGGGTGCTGACAATATACGCATTGGATTGATGCAAGCTAAGCTTTTGTTAAACCTGTGTTTAATCGGTACCGAATCCTTGCCGCGTGGTGGGGTGGTGCGTGTGGATGTCAGTAAAGTCGCCGATCGGTTGGGATTTGCCGTGTCTGTACGCGGGGATGGTGCGGGATTGCGCCCAGGGGTGGACAATGCGTTTTCGGTGGATGCGGACCTCGAATTGTTGAATGCACGCACCGTACACGCCCATTTTGCGGCTGTTTTGGCCCAAACACTCGGTGCGGAAATGGAAATTCAATCAGAAGAAGAGGGGGAAATCCGGCTTGCGGCCTTGATGTGACCACGTAATCGTCGCGATAAAGTGCTTTATCGTATGATTTTCTTAGAAAAAAATTGGATCACACGCATAGGGGCGTTAATATCTTGAATATTGGGAAGAGGGGTTCAATCTACAAAAGAACCAAACCTTTCGCATTGCGCGTAATTTTGCGCGCTCGCTATTGAATTGAGGGTCGAGGCATGGACGATCTTTTAAGTGAATTTATTACGGAAACCTCGGAAAGCATTAACGAAGTGGATATGCAACTTGTGGAGTTCGAAAAGGACCCGCAAAACGAAGCAATCCTAGGTAACATTTTTCGTTTGGTTCATACCGTTAAAGGTACGTGTGGTTTTCTTGGATTGCCCCGTCTTGAATCGGTTGCTCACGCTGGTGAAAACGTCCTCGATAAATATCGTGATGGCGCACTAGAGGTCACCCCTGATGGTGTGTCCTTGGTTCTGACGTGTATCGACACCATTCGTAGTTTGGTTGAAGAATTGGCTGAAACCGGCACTGAGCCCGAAGGCGATGATGCTGAGTTGATTGCCAAGTTGAACGCGCTGGCGAGTGGTGAGAGTGCTCCCCCATCAGCACCTGCCGCAGAAGCTCCGGCCGCAGAAGAGGCCGCCCCAGCACCCTCTGGCGGGCCGACCACCGATGCCAGTGGGTTTCCGGTCGCTGCGGAATTGCTGGCTGAATATGAGGAAGCCACAGGTGGTGGCGAAGAAGACACGTCCGGGCCGAAGACATCTGATGGTGGCTTCCCCGTGGCGGCTGAACTTCTTGCCGAATACGAAGAGGCCACAGGTGGTGGTGAAACTGCAGAGGATGTGGCTGCTGCAGAAGCCGCCGCCAACGCAGAAATGGAAAAAGTGGCCGCGGATGCTGCGCCTGCACCCGCGCCGGAACCTGCTGCGCCTGAGCCAGCCCCAGCCGCCGCTGTACCGGCCAAAACGGAAGATAAAAAACCCGCAGCCAAAAAAGAAGCAGCCAAGGCACCCGCCAAAGCGGATGCCGGTGGCGGTGTAACTGCATCCTTGCGCGTCAATGTTGATGTTTTGGAAAACTTGATGACGCTGGTTTCTGAAATGGTGCTGACCCGCAATCAGCTTTTGCAAATGGTGCGTGGTTACGAAGACAGCGAATTCACCGTTCCCATTCAACGTCTCAGCCACATCACCACTGATTTGCAAGAAGGCGTGATGAAAACCCGCATGCAGCCCATTGGCAATGCGTGGTCGAAATTGCCACGCATCGTGCGCGATCTGTCCATTGAAACGGGCAAAAAGATCGAACTGCAGATGCTGGGCGCCGAAACTGAATTGGATCGTCAGGTTCTCGACCTGATCAAAGACCCCCTGACCCACATGGTGCGCAATTCCGCCGACCACGGTTTGGAAACGCCAGCGGACCGTGCTGCGATGAACAAGCCGGAAACTGGCACCATCACATTGAACGCGTATCATGAAGGCGGCCACATCATCATCGACATTGCCGATGACGGTAAAGGGCTGCCGATGGACCGCATTCGTCAGAAATGCATCGACAACGGCTTGCTCACCGAATCTGAGTTGGAAGCCCTAACCGATCAACAAATCCAGCAGTACATTTTTAAAGCTGGATTCTCAACCGCAGAAAAGGTCACCAGTGTGTCCGGGCGCGGTGTTGGCATGGATGTGGTGCGCACCAATATTGAAAAAATTGGTGGCACGATCGAACTGAAATCCGAAGAAGGCCGCGGTTCGACATTCACCATCAAAATTCCATTGACGTTGGCGATTGTTGCCGCATTGATCGTGGAAAGCTGTGGTGAAAAGTTTGCCATTCCGCAAATCAGTGTTTTGGAATTGGTGCGTGCGTCGGCACGGTCCGAATATTCCGTCGAAGTCATCAACGAAAGCCCCGTTTTGCGTTTGCGCAATCGCCTTTTGCCACTGGTGCACTTGGGCGATTTGTTGAAACTGTCTACAGGTGGCAGCAAAGACATTGCGGATGAGACCTTCATCATCGTGGCCCAAGTGGGCACCTATAGCTTTGGCATTATCGTTGATCGCGTGTTCGACACCGAAGAAATCGTGGTTAAGCCCACGTCACCTGTGTTGCGCGATATCCCTGTCTATTCGGGCAATACGATCTTGGGCGATGGCTCGGTCATTATGATTTTGGACCCGAACGGCATTGCCGCATCGACCGGCGATCTGGGGGCTTCGCCCGAAGCTGATCAAAGTGCAGAAGAAAATGTCGGCACCAGTGGTGAAGAACGCGTATCCATGCTGATTTTCCGCGCTGGAGGGAATGAACTGAAAGCCGTGCCTTTGGCATTGGTTGCGCGTTTGGAAGAAATCGATATGGCCGACGTGGAAGTGTCCCACAGCGAACATATGGTTCAATATCGTGGCCAGTTGATGCCCCTGATTCCGTTCAGCCAAAAACATGAATGGAAAAATGAAGGCCGCCAAGCGGTTTTGGTGTTCACTGAACGTGATCGTTCCATGGGATTGGTGGTCGATGAAATCGTTGATATCGTTGAAGACCGCTTAAAGGTGGAAATCACCGCTGATCGCGCTGGATTGATCGGTTCGGCCGTTATTGACGGGCGTGCCACGGATGTGATCGATGCAGGTTATTACCTGACCCAAGCGTTCCCCGATTGGTTCGGTGGGGCTGATGAAGACACCGCTGGTTTGATTGCGGGTAAAAACGCTTTGTTGGTTGATGACAGCCCATTTTTCCGCAATTTGCTGGCGCCGATTCTGTCGGTGGCTGGGTTTAACGTCACGACGGCCGATTCTGCCACTCAAGCATTACAGATGCGTGATCGCGGTAATCGTTTTGATGTCATCATCAGTGACATTGAAATGCCGGAAATGGATGGTTTTGCGTTTGCCGAAGAAGTTCGCCGCGATCCACGTTGGGGGGAAACACCCATGGTGGCGCTGTCGGCACATGCTACAGATCGGGATTTTCAAAAAGGCCGTGAAGTTGGATTCAACGATTATGTTGCCAAGGCGGACCGCGAAGAATTGGTGCGATCCTTGGCGCATACTGTCAACAGCGTAACGGTCTGATTGGGGACAAATGTGCTTAAAGGCTTCTCTTGGACATCAAAGGGGGCTTTTTATGCGAAAAAGGCTTATCTTTCCTCCCATATTGCGGTATTCGTTTGATGTGGGTGCCCTGTTTGAATAGAGGGTGTCGTATGGTTAGAAATCAGATAACAGGATCAACATGAAGACGTGTCTCATTGTCGATGATTCTAAGGTCATTCGCATGGTGGCCAAAAAAATTCTTCAGGATCTTGAGTTCGAGACTGTAGAGGCAGCAGATGGTCAAGAAGCATTGGATACGTGTAAGTCCAATATGCCGGACGCCGTTTTGCTGGACTGGAATATGCCGGTGATGAGTGGCATCGAATATCTGCGCGAACTTCGCGCCTTGCCCGATGGGGACAAGCCAGTGGTGGTTTTTTGCACCACTGAAAATGATATTGAACACATTCAAGAGGCCATTGAAGCTGGTGCTAATGAGTACATTATGAAACCTTTCGATAGTGAAATCATTCAAGCCAAGTTCACGCAAGTCGGGCTTTTGTAAGCTCGGCGACGGTTCTCAGCAACAACATAAATACTGGATTTGATAGCGTGAGCGATACAGCGAGCAGTTCAAAAAGCGATAATCCAATTCGCGTTATGGTGGTGGATGACTCTGCTGTTATCCGTGGATTGATCACACGAATTTTGGAAGGCGACCCGGGGGTCAGCGTGATTGCGTCCGTGGGGAACGGCCAATTGGCTGTCAATCAATTGACCCGCAAGTCCGGTGAGATCGACGTGGTGATCCTTGATATTGAGATGCCGGTGATGGATGGCCTGACAGCGTTGCCGCTGCTGTTGAAAGCAGATCCCAACATCAAAGTCATTATGGCGTCGACCTTGACCAAGCGTAATGCGGAAATCAGCCTGAAAGCGTTGAGCCTGGGTGCCACTGAATATGTCCCCAAGCCGTCCAGTGCGCGTGAATTGAGCGGTGAAACGGACTTCCGGCGTGAACTGCTTGATAAGGTTAAAAACCTCGGCATCATTCATCGTCAAGCCACGGCACCGGCTAAGCCAGCACCGCGTGCGACAGCATCATCGCCGGCGAAATCTGCCCCGTTGGCAAAGCCTTCCGCCCAAGATGGTTGGCGCCTGAACAAAGGTGAAGAAATAAAGTTGCACAAAGCGGGAACGACGGCACCGGACATATTGGCGGTTGGCAGTTCGACAGGTGGCCCCCAAGCTTTGTTTGAGTTTTTGAAGGGACTTCCCACCAGCATCAACTTGCCGGTGGTGATCACCCAGCACATGCCTGCAACATTCACCTCGATTTTGGCGGAACACATCTCACGGATGACGGGGTGGCCATGTACAGAAGCCAAAACCGGTGATGTTCTTGAAGCGGGTAAGATTTTGTTGGCACCAGGCGACTATCATATGCTGATTGAACAAAAAGGCCCCCAACGCATCATTAAATTGGCCCAGGACCCGCCTGAAAACTTTTGCCGCCCTGCCGTTGATCCGATGTTGCGCAGTGTGGTCAAAGTCTATGGTGCGCGCGTGTTGACGGTGATTTTGACGGGTATGGGCAACGATGGTGCGAAAGGCGCTGTCGATGTCGTCAATGCGGGCGGTACAGTCGTGGCCCAAGATGAAAAAACATCCGTGGTTTGGGGAATGCCGGGTGCAGCTGCGGCTGCGGGCGTGTGCAGCGCCATTTTGCCCATTTCTGAAATAGCCGGACATGTTACGAACTTTATCAATCGCACCAAGTGACGGTTGTGTCCGACTGTAATGAGGTTTAGCCCCTGATACTGGTCACCAAAGGCCACCACCATGACGTCTGGTAACTACGACTATATCCGTGACATGGTGAAGGAACGATCTGGTCTGGTCGTGACCCCAGATAAAACCTACCTGATTGAAACACGCTTGGCACCGGTGGCGCGTAGTCACGGTTTTGAAACCATAGATGAAATGGTTGAGGACCTTCTGCGCCAACCGAACGAAGCCTTGACGGTCGAAGTGACCGAAGCGCTGAACACCCATGAGTCCTTGTTTTTTAGAGACCATGCGCCGTTTGACCTGTTTGAAAAAAAACTGTTGCCGGAGTTGATCAAACGCCGGGATACCAAACGCCGTATTCGTGTTTGGTGTGCGGCGTGTTCTTCGGGGCAAGAACCGTATTCCTTGGCGATGATCGTCGACAATATGGGGCAAAAACTGGGCGGGTGGAGTGTCGACATTGTCGCCACCGATATTTCGCATGCGGTGTTGAAGCGGGCGCAAGACGGTTTGTTTAGCCAATTTGAAGTTCAACGCGGATTGCCGGTGCAATATTTGGTCAAATATTTCACCCAGGACGGTGAGTACTGGCGGGTGAATCAAACGATCCGCGATAGGGTGGATTTCCGTCCGTTCAATTTGCTCAACCCGCCACGTACCTTGGGCACATTTGACGTTGTGTTTTGTCGCAACGTTCTGATTTATTTTGACATTGAGACCAAAACGCGCGTGCTCAGTTCAATTCGAGGTGTTTTGGCGGATGATGGCGTTTTGTTTCTGGGCAGTGCGGAATCCACCATGGGTTTGAGCAAGGAATTGTGGCCCGTCGAAGCAGGCCGTGGCGTTTACAAGCACACCCAAAGCCCATCAAGCATCGCTGGGGATTAGATCAACCAAAAGCGCAGATGAGGAAGTCTTAAGCTTGTTTTGCTTGGGGCGTTTCGTCTTGATCGCGCAGCACGTAACCGCGCCCCCACACCGTTTCGATGTAATTGTCGCCCCCCGTTGCATCCGAAAGCTTCTTGCGCAGTTTGCAGATGAAAACGTCAATGATTTTCAGTTCCGGTTCGTCCATTCCACCATAAAGATGGTTCAAGAACATCTCTTTGGTTAGGGTCGT
>Ga0070729_10003792_pt1 | contig 17057 bp, 11 predicted proteins | sample tdDd472_FD_66725 | JGI IMG/M metagenome (GOLD analysis project Ga0070729, IMG submission 66725) | Marine sediment microbial communities from the Atlantic coast under amendment with organic carbon and nitrate - tdDd47.2 | ecosystem: Environmental > Aquatic > Marine > Coastal > Sediment | place... | reverse complement strand
ACGGTGCGATTCATCGTGCCGCAGGTCCAGAGCTCTTGGCCACTTGTCGAACACTGAATGGCTGCCCAACGGGAGAGGCAAAGATGACACCAGGATATCGCCTTCCTGCCCGATTCGTTATTCACACGGTCGGGCCCGTTTGGCGGGGTGGCAAAGCGGGTGAATCGGAACTTCTTGCGGCCTGTTACCGCAACAGTTTGTCCTATGCTCATGAGAATGGGTTGGCAACCATTGCCTTTCCTGCAATCAGCTGTGGCGTTTACGGTTACCCCATCGAATCGGCCTGTGAGGTCGCCATGGGGGAGGTCGCCGATTTTTTGTCGAGGCATTCGATACCCGAGCAGGTTCAATTTGCCTGTTTCGGTCCAGAAGTGCAGGCAGCACTTCAAGAGCAATGGCGGAAGTTGTAAGCTTGATTTCAGACCTGATGAACCTTATCTAGGGTGAAGAATCTGTTTGACTCTGGCTGAGAGGATTTTTATTCCAAAAGGTTTGCCTAGAAATCCACTTGCACCTTCTTTGATAAGGTTCTTGGCTACATGGTCCATGCTGTAACCGCTGCAGAGCAGGATTTTCTGCTTGGGCGAGATTTTTTTAATAGCGTTGAAGGTCTCTTCACCACTCATGCCAGGCATGACCATGTCCAACACAATCAGGTCGATAGGCTCGCCAGGCGCATTGAAATACGCAATGGCTTCTTCACCACTTGTCGCCTGAAGGACATGATAACCCAAGGTGGAAAGCATCTCGGATGTCATGTTCAGGACCTGTTCCTCATCGTCTACAATCAATATCCTCTCTTCTCCGAAGAAAATGCTTCCGGTTGTGTCCTCGAGTTTCTGGTATGGCTTGTTGGAGATGGGTAAATAGATGTTGAATGTCGAGCCCTCACCGACCATGCTCTTCACTTCAATAGCGCCTTTGTGATTCTTGATTATTCCATACGCGCTAGCCAGACCGAGTCCGGATCCGGTTTTCTTTTCCTTTTTTGTGAAAAACGGCTCAAAAACGCGCGAGCGGGTTTCTTCATCCATTCCGGTTCCCGTGTCGGTGACAGATACTTTGATGTAATTCGAACGAATCAAATCAAAGCTTTCTCGGAGTGCAGGGCTTACATTAACCATTTCGGTACGGATGGTGATTACCCCGCCATTTGGCATGGCCTGCCAGGCATTCATGAAAAGGTTGATCAGGACCTGTTCAATCTGGCCCTCATCGACATCGACAGTCCATAACGCTTTTTGGAACTGGTAATTCATTTTCAGTTCTTTTCGCGTGCGCGCGAACATGCTCGCCGTTCTTTCGAGGATATCATTGATCAGGACGGGGCGGACATGGTATTGGCCGCCTTTGGCAAACCCAAGCAGTTGTTTGGTTAGTTCGGAACCGCGTTTGACATGCCTCTCAATGTCGGTAAGATATTTCTCCCTGTCCCGTCCTGCATCGAGTTTCCGGCCAAGAAGTATGGATACGTTGCCTTGGACCGCCTGGAGTAAATTGTTAAAGTCATGAGCAATCCCGGCGGCAAGGGTGCCAATCGCTTCCATTTTTTGGGCCTGCAGTAGTTTGTCTTCCAGTTCTTTTTCTTGAGTGATATTGCGTGCAAAGTTGAGGACGGAAGATGTGTTTTCCCAAGGAAATTCATGGGCACAGATTTCGAGCCAAATCAATTGGCCTTTGGCGTCTTTCACGCGGACGGTAAGGGTGGTGGATTGATCTTTTGCTTTTGAAAGTGTGGCCATCGTTTCTTGGAAATCAAGCAGATCATTTTCGTAAACAATGGATTCAAATAGTTGGTTCTCTATGGCTCCTTTTTGGAAACCTGTGACATCAACCACATTCTGGTTGGTCATTTGAATGCGCCCCTTTTGGGTGATGAAAATCCACTCGGGGGCGTGTTCAACCAGAAGTCGATAACGACTTTCTGAATTACGAATCATGCGCTCCTGGGATTTTTGCTGGGTGATATCACTGATCATGCCAAGAATGAATTGAGATTCTCCGATGGTGACCGGTGTGATGTGAAAGCGAAGTACCTGTTCTCCTCCAATTGCCTTTCTGCGTTCGAGTTCGAAGCGATGAGGTCCTCGGCCTGATAAGAGACGCGCGATTTCATCCTCACTGATTCCTAAGTTGAACCCCATTTCAATGAAGAAAGGGCCTGTAGGTTGGCCTAGCAGAAGCTGATCGTGAACGCCAAGTATGTCTTTGAATCTCTGGTTACAGCTGTGGATCTTCCCATCCTCGGTGAGAAAATAGCCTTCGTTGGCTTTTTCGAAAAGGGTTTTATAACGCGATTCTGCAAGACGTTTTCGATAGTTAAGATAGAGGAAATAACCCATGAAAAGTGAAAATCCACAGGCAATCAACAGGCCAAAGATCCACATGGTACGGGATTGGTGGTGCGCTAAGTTATTGGGGTCCATTCCATCTGGAAACGCCTTGAGGGAAAAGGCCGTATTGAGCCAATGAAAATCGGATTCAGCGAAAAGGGTTGAACCATAGGGGCCGCTCTTCCAGAAGAGTTGGTTGTTGAGAAAAACTTGAAGAATCCAGGGGTCTCCGGACACGCTTGCGTACACGGATTTGAAGAGTTTCCCGCCATCAAAACTTGTAACCAGAACCTGCCTGCGAGCTGGCATAAATTTCATGAGAAAAATGGGTTGGTTTTCACCCATGGAAACACCCGGTACAAACAGAACGGCATCATTGGATCCAAAACAGGATTGCAACATTTCGTCAAACCTGATGCGGTCCGTATCGTCCAGGGTCAAAGTCTGCTTGGAACTCTGCTCATGAAGTGTGCCCTGAGCGTCAAAAATCCAGAATCCAAGAATCTCGGATCGCTCGTGGCGCAGGAACACGACAGGCTTTTCTCGTTCATTAGTGAGCATTTCGATAAACTGGTCGTGAAAATCAAGATGAGATTGCAGCCTGCTGAGAAGTATGTCGGGCAGGGTTGAGAGCGTTCGGTTCAGTCGATTTTGAAGGGCATCGGTTTGACGTTGCCGATAGGAGCTGTATTGCAGGTAAGAAAAGCCAATAAAGAGTCCCAAGAAAAGCAGTGGGATGATGAAGATATGCTTTTTCATGGTGCGCCTTTGCGTTACGACAATAGGTTGGCGAGCCTGCGAATGCCCTCTCGAATATCCTGAGCCTTCACCATGCTGAAGCTGACCCGCATACAGTTCTTGAGTTGGCCAGTCGGTGAAAAGGCGTTGCCGGGGACCGCGAGAACGCCTGCCTTCTGGGCCTGATCCTTGACGATGGTGCTGAGGTCCATATCTTGGGGAGCTTCAAACCAGATGAACATGCCCTCTGTGGGGATGTTGTAGCGAACACTCGAAGGGAAATACTCATTGACTGCTTCGAGCATGGCGTCGCGGTTCGCGCGGTAAAGTGCACAGTTCTCTTTGATAATCGACCTGAAAGTCTCAAAACTGTGGTGTTTGAAGAAGGAGGTGAGAGCCATTTGTGAGAGGGCGCTCGTGTGCAGGTTGGAACCCTGTTTGTAATAAAGGCACCTTTGAATGAGGTCGACAGGGCCTGATGCATAACCGAGGCGTAAGCCGGGCGCAAATATTTTAGAGAAGCTGTCCAGGCGGACGACGCGTCCATCTTCGTCCATCGATTGTAATGTGGGTAGGGGTTCGCGTTCTTCCAACTGAAGGAGCTCGTAGGGGTCGTCCTCGAGAATGATGAGATCAAAACGCTTTGCAACATCCAACAACTGTTTGCGTCGCTCCAGGCTCATGCCAACTCCCCCAGGATTGTGCCCATTGGGTACTTCGTAAATTATTTTGGGAAGAGGTTTTCCCTGGGCCTTGAGGTTGCTAAGCTTTTCAGCGAGAACGTCGATGCACGAACCCTGGTCGTCAATCGGGAATGTAAGGAATTGAGAGGTGAATGCACTGAAGGCTCCCAAGGCTCCTGGGTAGGCAGGTTCCGAAAGTGCCACACTGTCGCCTTCCTCTAACAGCAGATAGGCGAGTATATGAAGGCCCTCCTGAGATCCGTTCAGGACAATGAGGTTCTCTTTGCCAAGTTGTACATCGTCCTTAAAGGCATGCCAACCCACAAGGTGTTCCAATAGGGCGGGCAAACAGTCACTTGGGCCGTATTGAGTCGAACTGATCAATTCCTCTGCTTCCAAACGGGCATTCTGGCCCGATTTGAAGCCGTAGGTGATGTTATCAAACGCAAAGGTGTCGGCGTGGGGATATCCACCACCGAACGATATCATTCCGGGCAGTCGCATCATTGGTACGAGTGCCCGGATGGGGGAAGGGCCCAACCGCAGAGCGCGGTCCGTCAGGAAAGACTTGTAATCCATAGTGGTGGCTTTGAGCGGGTAGCTGCGCTACTTGACTCGGAACTCCTGGTGGCAACTGACACATGTTGTTGCAATTTGACCGTAGGTGAGTGAAGCGGACTTCTTTAGGCTTGCAACATGTTCGGAATCCATGTCCTTGCCCTTTTCGATTTTTTCCGCCAGGACCTTCAAAATGTCCGCATTCGCTTCTAGTTGGAGTGCATATGCTTTGAACTTGGCGACAGCTTCCGGGTCGGTGACAGGAACTTTTTCGGTAATTTCTTTGGCGTGAGTTGATATTTCGACACTACTCTTTGCGACACCCTCGTAGCTTTGATCCATAATAACATTTAAGAGGATACTATTCATGGCCCTCAAATTTAAACTCATTTCCGGTGTCAGGCTCGTCTTTTCCTGAGCGAGGCTTGCGCCGACCAAGCCTAGGGTTATCAACATCAATCCGAATCCTTTTTTCATCTTTCCCTCCAGTAATTTGGCAATACCAACATCTTAAGGTTTCAAGGTTAAAAGTCAAGTGTGAATGGATCCGTTTGGCGCGATGGCCGACACGAATATAGGCTTTGATAATAGGAAGTTCGAGCACAATACCCATGAAAATTGGAAGAAAGATTTTGATTTGTGGTGACGTTGGTCTAATCGCCATGTGGAGTTGGGACAACAACGGGGTAAAGACAGTTTCATTTTTTTTCGAAAAATCGACTTTGCCCTAAAGAAAATTCATTTGCGTACGATAAAACAAAGAGATTTGCAGTGCGTCATCGCAGGTTTGGTTCCGTTCCGAAGCGGGATTTCAAGACCAGGGAGGTTCTATGATCGAGAAAAACATTTCTGAAGGGGTCGTCACCCTTGTGGTCAAGGGGAATATTGTGGCCTCCATGGCGAAATCCCTGAAGGAGGAAATGTTACCTCTTCTCAAGGAAGAGTTTAACGAGTTCACCATTGATTTGGACGAGGTTAGTTCCATAGATTCTTCGGGGGTTGGGGTTCTTATCGCAGCTCAAAATGACCTGAAGAAAAAGAACGCGCAACTCACGGTGATCAATGTGAGCGAGCCCATCTTGAAAATGTTCAGGATCATGAGACTAGACCGACATTTCAACGTGCACGGCAAAAAAGACTGAAGGAGCAAGGTATGTCGAACTCAGAAGATGAAGTTCTCCTTATTTTTCTTGAGGAGTCACGAGAGCACCTTGCCGGTATTGAAGAGGATTTACTCGCCGTCGAGGAAGCAGGAGAGAATATTGATCAGGAACTCGTCAACCGAGTGTTTCGAGCCATTCATACGGTAAAAGGCGGTTCGGGGTTCTTCGCGCTGGACAAGATCAAGGATCTCTCTCACGTCATGGAAAATGTACTGGATCAGATTCGCAAGGAACGACTTGTACCCACATCGGCGGTAATTAATGCCCTACTTGAAGGGTCTGATCTTCTCCGCTCAATGATCAACAACCCTGATACGATGGATTCTGTTGACATCTCTCTGCCAATCGCCAAGCTGGAACAGGTCAAGCAAGATGCATCTGGCGGGGCTGGGCCTGCACCTGCTGAGGAACCGGAAGAACAAGATTTAATTCCTATTCTCAATCCAGACAACCAGGTGGTTTTTGAAATTAGCCCGGACGAGATTCAGCGTGCCAAGAAAGAGGAAAAGGGTGGCAACCTTTTGTACCTCGTTGAATACGACCTGATCGATGATATTGAACGAAAAAATAAGAATCCTTGGGATGTCATTAAAGAAGCACTCACGTTAACCTATTTCATCGACAGCAAAGTCGATTTTGGCGCGGTTGGTAGCTTAGAAGGCGATGTGGAATCCATGCGAATTCCATTCTATGTCTTGCTTTCAACGGTGATGGACAAGGGGCTCCTTTCCTACTTCCTGGGCTTACCGGAAGGACAGATTTACTCGATACAAGCCAGTGACGAGGCGGAGGAAAAGTCCGAGGAGGTGGCTCCAACTCCCATCCCGACACCAGTTGAAGAGAAGGCGGAAGAACCGAGCATCGTTGAACCCATCGCAAAGGAACTAAAAGAAGCCAAGGTATCAAATATGACACAGGATTCTAAGAAATCTGAACCGACGGCCAAGCCATCCAAGCCCGCGGCCGCTTCGAGTTCCCCTCAGCCAGGAGGAAAGCAACCTGTCAAAGGAGAAGGCTCTGTTCGAGTCAATCTCAAAGTTTTGGACAAATTGATGACGTTGGCTGGCGAACTGGTTCTGACACGCAATCAGTTATTGCAGAGCGGATCAGAGGAAAATCTACAGGCGATGCAGGCGGCCTCACAGAGTGTGGACCATCTGACGACCGAATTGCAGGACGCCATTATGGCGACCCGCATGCAGTCGATTGGCCTGGTGTTCAACAAATTCAAACGTATCGTCCGTGACATGTCAGGGAATCTAGGGAAGTCAATCGCACTGACGCTCGAAGGCGAAGATGTTGAATTGGATCGAACCATTATAGAAAAGATCGGGGATCCTTTGACGCACCTTGTTCGAAATTCCGTCGACCATGGTATCGAAATGCCCGACGAACGCATACAGGCTGGAAAGGAGGCCAGAGGGCACATCCACCTGAAAGCGACACACGAGGCTGGCTTTGTGGTAATCGATATTATCGATGACGGCAAGGGCCTCCACCTGGACCGCATTAAAAATAAAGCCTTACAGAGTGGAATTGTCACCCAGACGGAACTCGATGAGATGAGTGAGAAGGATATCCAACTCCTGATCTTCAAGCCTGGATTCTCCACAGCTAAGGAAGTCACCGAGATATCGGGCCGTGGCGTTGGTATGGATGTAGTTCGAACCAATATCAATGACCTCGGTGGGATCGTTGACCTAGAGTCCACTCCTGGTGAAGGCACCAAAATGCAAATCAAGCTTCCCTTGACTTTGGCGATTCTGCCCAGCTTGATGATCAAGGTTCAAGCCGCGCGGTTTGCAATACCTCAGGCTAACCTTTTGGAGCTTGTGCGGATTACTGCGCGAGATGTTAAAAATCGAATCGAAACCATTGGTGACGCGCCAGTCATGCGCTTGCGTGGTGAATTGTTGCCTCTGGTTTCCATGCGCGAAGTTTTGGGTATCCAACAGGGTACTTGGACTGACGAAAGTGGCGTGGTTCGGGAAGATCGACGAAAAAATATTGCCGATCGACGATCGCCCGTCGCCGGTCAGGCACGAGATGATTCTCCCGAAGAAAACAAACGTCGCCAAAACGATCGACGACACTCTCCAAGTAGTTCCGTAAATATTGCAGTCGTCCTTGCTGGTGATATGAAGTTGGGACTGATCGTGGATCAACTTCTGGATTCTTCCGAGATTGTCGTGAAACCACTTGGTGTTCATCTCAAGCGAGCCAAAATATACGCAGGCGCGACGATCATGGGAGATGGTGGTGTTGCGCTGATCCTCGACATGTTCGGAATCCGTCAATACATGAAGCTTGATCAGGTCAGCCTGGCCGAACAGACAGATCTGGAGCAACAGAGAGCTTCTTCCGATGGTTTGAAGGATCGACACGAACTCCTGATCGTCGAGAACGGCGATGACGAATTCTTCGCAATTCCTCTTGATCTGGTGCTTCGAATCGAGAAAATCCAAACAGCTGACATACAAGTTACTGGAGGGCAGAAAGCCATAAAATATCGCGGTGGCAGTCTTGGCCTCTTTGCCATTGAAGATGTGGCGAAAGTGACTCCTCGCAGCGACTCGGATATCGCCAGTATCATCGTCTTCAAGGTCGCCAATCGTGAGGTGGGGATTTTGGTCAAACAGGTGATCGACATCCTTCAGACTAATGTTGAAATCGACGGCATGACCCATAAACAGGACGGCATCTTTGGTTCTGCGGTTATCGATGAGAAGATAACGCTCTTCCTTGATCTCTATGGAATTGTCAACCACATGGCGCCACAATGGGTTCAAACCTACCGTGAAGCGGAGAGCGAGGCAACTCTCAAAGGTAAGACGATTCTCCTCGTTGAAGACTCCAAGTTCTTCACGACCCAAATATCCGAGTTCTTGATCGAGGCCGGATACAAAGTCTTGACAGCTCTCGATGGGAACCTTGGTCTCGAAGTAGTGGAGAAACAGGGCGATGATATCGATCTCATCATCACTGACATCGAAATGCCAAATATGGATGGTTATGAAATGGTGCGCACGCTGCGCAAAAACAGTCGTATGAAAGACCTTCCCATAATTGCGGTCACCTCGGTTTCCGGGGATCGTGCTCGAGATAAAGGTCTGAAAGCGGGAATGGACGCTTATCTTATTAAGTTAGATCGAGAAGAAATCCTGCACCATATAAACGGTTACCTCAACCACGGGAGGTCATGGAAAAAATGACGGAACAGGCAGCTAAAAACAAAGTGAGCATGGACCTGGAGGTCGTCGCATTCTATGTGGGCGATATGCTTTGTGCCATGGAGTGCAATAAAATTCGTGAAATCCTGAACGTGGAACAGGTCACCTATGTGTTCCACGCTCCAGACTACGTGAAGGGGGTGGTCAATATTCGTGGCCAAATCGTCACGATTGTCGATTTAAAAAAGATTCTCGAAATCCCTGAAAGTGATGAAAAGCGCAAACCTCGCATCATCGTGACGCAGTTTCGGGATGAATCGATTGGCCTTGAGGTGGACAGTGTCGAGGATATCTTGATTAGTGAAAGGGCCACTCTTTCAAATCCACCCTCTCACTTGGGAGACTTGAAGGGTGCCTACATCCACAAGATCCTGAAGACTGAGGAGAGCCTTGTGGCCATCCTTGATACGGAGAAAATCCTAGATACTAAGACAAAGGATATGTAATGTCCGCCAAACTCAAGGTCTTAATCGTTGATGATTCCCGGTCCTACCAACTCCTGGTCCAACGCGTCCTTGAAGAGATTGATGGCGTCGAGGTTGTAGGTAAGGCCAGTAACGGGAATATGGCCTTGAGGATGACACGCCTGAATAAGCCTGATTTGATTACCTTGGACGTCGAGATGCCCGTCATGGATGGCCTCGAGACCCTGAAGAAACTAAAGGCCAAACACCCCGAAGTTCAAGTTATCATGGTATCTGCCCTAACCATCGAGGGCGCCCAAGTTACTTTAAAAGCACTGGAGGCAGGTGCTTTTGATTTCATCAATAAACCTTCCATGGGGTCTGCGGATGCCAACCACCGTGAACTACTCAACCAGCTAAACCCAAAAATCCGCACGCTGCTGAGGCGAGTACCTCGACCAACAACACCTTCTACTCCTATCCGTGAAAGACCAAAAGAACTGACAAGCGAAGTTCTCACGGCCAAACCCAAGAGTCGTGTGAGGCCGTTTAGCGGGACGGCCCTTTCAGCTGTAGGAGTCGGTATTTCGACAGGCGGGCCCAATGCCTTAAAAGAAGTGCTTCCAAAAATACCTGCCGGATTTCGAGCTCCTATCCTTATTGTTCAGCATATGCCGCCGATGTTCACCAAGGCGCTGGCCGATTCCCTTGATCAGAAATGTGCCCTCAGTGTGCGTGAAGCGGTCGATGGGGAAGCTGTATTACCCGGCCATGTTTATATTGCCCCGGGCGGGAAACAAATGAAAGTGGATCGTCCTGGTCCCAGTCTTGTCATTAAAATAACCGATGACCCACCAGAGAAGAACTGTAAACCATCCGTCGATTATCTTTTTCGCTCTTTGGCCACCCATTGCAAAGGTGGTGTGTTGGGAGTGATTATGACCGGCATGGGCAACGATGGGACCCTCGGGTTAAAGCTGATGAAACGTCATGGCGCACCTGTGATTGCACAGGATGAGTCAACATCTACCGTGTTTGGAATGCCTATGGAAGCAATCAAGGCTGGCGTGGTAGACACGATTCTGCCTCTCGGCCGTATTGCCGACGGCATTCAAAATTATTTTGTTCGAAAGTAGGAACCATGTCAAAAAAGGTCCATTTTTATGTTCCGGAATTCATCGAGAATATCAAGAACCAGGATGTCATTAAAGGTATCGTTATATTAGAACATCTGGATGAGATGGATGTCTTGACCCGCAATGAGATTCTGAAGATGTTGGCTTCATGCGATGAAAGCTACTCCTTGCTGCTTTTATCCGAATTTCTTACCATGCATCAAGATGCACTGGACCGAAAACCTGGTTTGAGCGATCTGCTCTTCGACAAGATCGAAGCCAGGCCAGTAGTCGCAAACTGGCTTCCTCCTGAAATTGCGAGCAAACTGCTGATTCAAGCCCTGAACGAGGCGTCGAGTGAGACGAAAATGGTTGATATCATACGAACCATGGGAGAAATAGGGGCGGAGGAGAGCGTTTCTAATCTTAATGACCTACTTTATTCCGGATCGCGATCACTGACCCTTGCGGCGATTGAAGCGCTCGGTCAAATAGGTAATGCCGAAGCCATTACTGCATTGACGAAGCGTCTCGGGCAAGACGAGGAATGCGACCAACTTATACTGGAAGCATTGGCCAATTCTGAGACAACCCAGGCATACGATGTCTTGTGTGAATACTTGGGTAGCCCCCATGCTGGATCTCGAAATAAGGCCAAATCGCTCCTTTTTAAACTTGGCAAACCGGCACTGCCGTTCCTCTTTGAGAACCTTAAGAAGAAGGATAGTGACCTCCTGATCCATACGTTCAATGTCTTGGGGTTAATTGGAGAAGATTCTGCCGCCAAACCGATCCGTCAGTTCCTGTTCCATGCACCCAAAGACGCAAATGTTCGCTTCGCAGCGTTTGAAGCCCTCAGTGGGTTCAAACTTTCAGGCGGCTCCTTCATCCTTGCCTCTGGCCTTGAAGACGAGGATGAAGGCGTTCGAAACGCGGTTGCTAAGGCTGTCGATCGCAATTTGGATCCAATCCTCGAACAGGGCATCAGGAACCTCTTACGCGGTGAAGATCAAGCAGCCACCCAAATGGTTCAATTATTTTTGAACTGCGAAGCCGAAAAGGTATTTGAAACGCTCTTGGACCATTCCTTTTTCAAGAATACGGCCGCCCATTTTCTCCGAACCCAGGCCCACGACGATATTCGTAAAAAATTCTTGAGCATCTTGAGGCGTAAAGGCGAGGCCGAACTCGTACAGTTCATCTCGGAAGGCATGGTTGTTAAAGAATCCAACAAACCTGTAGTTTGGGCCATTGACGATTCTCGGATGATCTTGCGTATGTATCGAACCTACCTTCATAGCCTGGGCTGCGAACCCAAAGTGTTTGAATTCCCCGAACAAGCCGTGGAGCTCATTCAGACCGAAAAACCCGTCGCGGTCTTCACGGATCTCAATATGCCCAAGCTGACAGGCATTGACGTGGCCCGTCGAATTCGGGAAATTTGCAGCGAGGATGACCTTCCGATTTATATGGTTACCACTCAGAGTGAAAACGAGGACCACACGGAAGCGAGACAAGCAGGGGTCACCGATATTATGCTCAAACCATTCACTAAAGAGACACTTGCTGAAAAACTCAAGCCATTTATTTAAAATCACTTATTTGAAATGTGTTAGTCATGCTTCTGGTTCCCCAAGCAAACGGGATAAGCATCCTCGCACCTGACCTTAGAAGGAGACCGGGAAGAAATCCGTGCATTTTTAATAAGGTCAAGATTTTGAAGGTCTCATCTTTCTGATACCAGAACTCATAAAGACCTCGCTGTAGACCCCTTCATCCTAAACCGCTAAAATGGGCGCTTTCTGGAGGTCACGACTGCGTGTATTTTGAACCCATCGTCCAGCGTCGAGCTGAGGCACTGATCCACCATCAACAGATTCCTTTTTTTGACTTTTTTAGATCGCGCCTGTTTGGATTCGTTCAAACAGAAGCCCAAAAGGGCCACTACGTTAGCGTGGGGACGGATTCTGGTGAGATGAGTGATGCCAGCTGTAATTGCCCGATTTCACGGAGGACTAAGGTCTGTGAACACGCAGCGGCAATTTATCTCTTGGCCCATAACTGGCCTCTTTCCCCGACCTTTCTTCCATCCGATTTCTATGATTTTGAACCTTATAAATTTTTAAGTCAGGCCGCACCCAAGTCTTGTTCGGACGGATGTACGGACTATTCGATCAATCAATTTGAAAGCAAGTCCCGACTGAACGGTTATTTTTTTGATCCATCGGGAAAGCAAGCTTTGCGCGATCTTCGGGAACGGGAAAAGGCGATGCAGATGGAACGCTCGGCTGCAGAAAAAACCATGATATCTCGTGGCGTATCTTCGCAGCGTTGCCTCTTTGAACAGTCACGGCTTTATCAGGTTGCTAAAGCGAGCTACTTGTTGCATCTCAAGGGGCATCTTAATGTGAAGCTTGGCCCTGGTCGGGAACACCGCCTTTATCTGCGCCTTTTGGACCGCGAACACTGCTTTTTCGAATGGGAACTTCCCGTCGACCAATTTCTGTCTATGGCCCAATCGAGCATGGATTACTGGAGTCCCAAGCTCGAATTTGGGTATCAACCAATTGCCCTTGAGACCGTCTACCAAATGGCATTCAATCCAAAGAACCAGCTGGAAGTTCAGCCGGGTATTTGCTGGGAGGGGAATTTTGTTCCATTCGATCAGCTCGATCGCGTTGGAAATATGTTTCATCATGCTGGGCCTGGATATTTCTACAGCCAAACCCGCCTTTCTTCCTTTGAACTAGAACACGCGAATCAAGCAACCACGTTGATCGAGAACAAGGTGGTTCCCACCTTTTTGAAAGCCTATGAAGCCGATATTCAAGATATTGACCAGCGCTTCCTTGATGAGTCGTTATTGGGCCATTCGGTAATTTCCCAGTTTGACGAAATCGCTGTTGAAGTGGTGAAGGCTGATGCGAATGGGGTCCATTGCGATCTCAAATTTCGGTTATCAGACCTTTGGTTCACGCATCAAGTGGTCCGTGAACAGATCAAAAGTCAGCCCCCACGCTACTGGAATTTTCAAAATCGTTTTTTCGATTCCAAGCAAATCGATGGCCATGTGATCTCAAATCTTTTCCGAGAAACTTCGCCTGGTAACCTGGTCGCTTTGACGCGACGGAATTTATTGACCCTTGCCCAATATTTTAGAGGTCGTATTCGAATTGAGGCACAAGATAAACTCGCCAAACACGTGAACGCCATGATCGATATGCGTGCCGAGGAGACTCTTGATCTGGGACAAACAAATTTGGATCTGCGCCCTTACCAAGAAATTGGGGCAGAATGGCTCTGGTTTCTTTTTCACGCCGGTATTGGGGGACTGCTCTGCGATCAGATGGGGTTGGGAAAGACCCACCAGGCCATGGCACTTTTTTCTGGTGTCAAGGCGTATCAGGGTACTCTCCGCGGACTTGTCATTTGTCCTACAAGCGTCTTGTTTCACTGGAAAGATAAATTGCGGACATTTTGTCCTGCCCTGAAAGTTGAATTATTCCACGGAACCCAGAGGGCTGAATTGGATCTCTCAAAACCCGATATTTTGGTGACGACTTATGGCACCATGCGCGCTCAGTCACGCCCACTCCATGACCAGGAGTTTGATGTCGTCGTGTTGGATGAGATCCAAAATGTCAAGAATCGCCAAACTCAAACCCATCGCAGCCTTGAGGGCCTGATTGCGCGCTGCCGAGTTGGTTTGACGGGAACGCCCATCGAAAACCATCTTCGTGAATTGAAGAGTCTTATGGATATGGTCATGCCGGGGTATCTTGGCCCAGACACGTTGTTTCGCGATACGTTCGAAGTTCCGATCCTTCGCAACCAGTCACAACATGCGAAGACATTGCTCAAGGATTTGACAGCACCTTTTATTCTCAGGCGTGACAAGAGCGAAGTCCTCTCAGATTTGCCAGAAAAGACCGAAACCATTCTGACCATCGATCTGCACCCTTGGGAGCGCAACCTCTATGATGGGGTTCTAAATGAAGAAAAAGAAAGGCTTCGAGAAAAAGGGAGGCCAGAATTTGTACATGTCTTCCAATTGATCAATCGTTTGAAACAACTCTGTGACCACCCCGCTCTGTATTATGGACATAGCGACGCATCCGATTACGCTTCCCACAAATGGGATGTCTTTGTGGAGCTATTGGAAAATCTGCTGGCTGCAGGGGAGAAGACCGTTGTGTTCACCCAATACCTTGGAATGATCGACCTGATGAAGGCGTACCTGGAGGAGCGCGGTTATCCATACGCCTGTATCACAGGATCCGTTACCAACCGGGCCGAGCAACAGGCGCGCTTCCAAAGTGATCCGCAGTGTATGGTCTTCTTGGGAAGTCTGAACGCAGCAGGTGTTGGTATCGACCTCACTGCAGGTTCAGCGCTGATCCACTACGACCGCTGGTGGAATCCCGCTCGTGAAGAGCAAGCCACAGATCGTGTCCACCGTATTGGTCAGAACCGCCCAGTCCAGGTTTATAAATTGATGACCCGAGGAACCATCGAGGAACGCATTAACGAATTAATCGAGTCCAAGAAAAGCCTCCTGTCCGACCTGGTCGACTTCGACCCGGAAACGGCAGGCAAGACGCTGTCTCTTGGTGAGCTGTTGAAACTCATTTCCTAATTTATTTTGGACGAATGTTTAACCCAAGTTGACGGATCATGCGTTCAAAACCCTTTCGCGTCAACATGTAGGCCCATTGAGCATAATTGGAGTACTGCTGGACCAGGCGGACTTCCTCAAATGTTTCTCGATCGCCAAAGACGAGAATCCCTAGTTTCTTTTTTATGTTGGACCAGCTTTTCTTGTCATGGTACAGCGTGCCCGCGCCGTCGAGCTGGTACTGTTCTCCCCAGTAACTCATTGGGAAAAAACCTGCTTCTTTGGCTGCCTGGAACTCCTCTGTCTCGGTCCATGGAATGTTGACACTGCGAAGGTAGGCGTTGGGTTGTTCGAGCATTCCGTCACGTAAGTCGGCTCCATCGAGCTTGGTTTCCACCAAATTCGTGTTGCGAAGATCACAATGCCGCAAATCGGCTCCGCGTAAATCTGCCGCGCCAAGGTTGGCTCCCGTTAGATCGGCGTTCCGCAGATCGGCACCTCGTAAGTCTGCATAGCCAAGGTGCGCGTAAGAAAGGTCGGTTCCACGAAAGATCTTACCCCTCAAATCGCAGCAGCCCAACGACATGCTCGATAAATTAGCCCCGGACCAATCGTCCCTGGCCAGGATGTCTTCACGATTTAATCTTTCTGGCATAGATCCCTCAAGACCAGAAAGAATGCATGCCTTTCTGGTGATACAGTTTTATACAATATCTTACTTTTTTGCCAGAAGATGAAGTGATCCAGGTCACTTGCCTTCTATTTATTTCTCTCCGGGAAAAGGCGTGGGCTTGGCCGTGAAAAGTTAATCCCTGCCTTCGGGGGGTAAATCGGGGCGCCAGTTGATTGCAGAGAATTCGTCCTCTTCTTCGTCTTCCTCGACAGGTCGACCATGGTTTCGGAATATAAGGGCAATAATCAGGCCGCCGATGGCTCCGAAAAGGTGGCCGTCCCAGGACACATCTTTGTAGATGGGGAAAACACCCCAAACAAGGCTCCCATAAAGAAAGGCGACCAGGAGGGCGGCGGCGATCGACTTTCGGTCACGGCGAAAAAGTCCTGAAAAGAATAGGAAAGCAGCCAGCGCATAGATCAGGCCGCTGGCTCCAATATGATTGGCCTCGCGACCGAAGCACCACAACAGTCCGCCCCCGAACAGAATCGAGAGAGCAAGAACCCGCCAGCCAATGGCAGGGTAAAACATGAGTGTGGCCAAAGTCAGCAGGAAAATAGGAGATGAATTGGAGATAAGGTGGGTCAGGTCCTTGTGGACTAACCACATCGTCACAATCCCGTTAAGTTGATCCGTGTTTCGGGGAATCAGGCCGAGTTGACTGGTCAATTCAGGCGAAAGTGTCTGGGCTCCGGCCACGGCCCAAATGGACAGAAGTACGAGTCCGGCGTACTTAAAGTTTGAGAAAAAATCCGCTCTTTCCTTTTCTTTTGAGGGGTAGGGTTCGTTCATTTATAGTTTATTCCTCGAAATTTGGACGTCGACTCACAGGAATTGTAGCAATATGCGCTCCATTCAACAAAACTCTATTTATGCGACCGATGTCGTTTTCAGCAGGACCCGCTTCATGGGCAAGGCCAGAAAAAAACATGCATGATGATATGTGTAACCGGCTTCTGCGATAACCATGACACTCAAACTAATAATAATTTGGTTCATGGCCTATTTGCCACAGGGATTGGTCGTTCCATTTGGGAATCATTATAAAAGCTATATAAAAAATTAGAAATTTTGGGAAATAGGGATAAATTGGGAATGCACCATCTTGAGGACGTGTTAGCTGTTTTGAATAGCTGAACGTTCATTTTTCTGTTTACGGTTCGCTGCCCATTTGGGTCGTTATTGATTTTTTATTTAAGAGGTCTCAATGAAGAAACGCTTTAATGCATGGTTTACATCCTTTTTAACTGGAGTAGAAAAGGCGGGTAACGCCCTGCCAAATCCTGCCACTCTTTTTGCCATTTTTGCAGTCCTGGCCCTTCTCGCGTCTGTGGTTGCTGATTGGGTGGACTTTTCAGCCAAACACCCAGGAACGGGCGAAGTGATCCACCCGGTGAATCTGCTCACGGTTGAGGGTATACACCGTATCATCTTGGAGATGGTTACGAACTTTACGAGTTTTGCTCCGTTGGGGATCGTACTTGTCGCCATGCTGGGTATTGGAATTGCCGAATGCAGTGGCTTGATCGGGGCGGTGATCCGTCT
>Ga0070729_10003790_pt1 | contig 17065 bp, 15 predicted proteins | sample tdDd472_FD_66725 | JGI IMG/M metagenome (GOLD analysis project Ga0070729, IMG submission 66725) | Marine sediment microbial communities from the Atlantic coast under amendment with organic carbon and nitrate - tdDd47.2 | ecosystem: Environmental > Aquatic > Marine > Coastal > Sediment | place... | reverse complement strand
CAAACTCTTACATATATCGTTGTGGGCATTACGTTTGCGCTCTACATCGGTATCGCTATTTGGGCTCGTGCCGGTTCGACCGGTGAGTTTTATGCCGCGGGTCGCGGTATTCACCCGGTCGCCAACGGTATGGCGACCGCTGCGGACTGGATGTCTGCGGCTTCCTTTATCTCGATGGCCGGTCTGATTGCCTTTAAAGGGTATGACGCATCCATCTTCTTGATGGGCTGGACCGGCGGCTACGTGCTGTTGGCGATGTTGCTGGCGCCGTACCTGCGCAAATTCGGCAAATACACGGTGCCGGAATTCATCGGTGACCGTTTCTATTCGCAAACCGCACGTACCGTGGCCGTGATCTGCTTGATCGTTGCTTCGCTGACCTACGTTATCGGTCAGATGAAGGGCATCGGCGTTGCGTTCTCGCGCTTCTTGGAACTGGATTATGAAACCGGCCTGTTCACGGGTATGGCGATCGTGTTCTTCTACGCCGTTCTCGGCGGTATGAAGGGCATCACCTATACCCAGATTGCTCAGTACTGCGTTCTGATCCTCGCCTACACCATTCCGGCGATTTTCATCTCGCTGCAACTGACCGGCGTTCCGCTACCGCAAATCGGCATGTTCTCCGATCTGACGGGTGGGGATATTTCATTGCTGGGTAAGCTGGATTCGATCCTGACCGATCTTGGGTTCCGGGAATATACGGCGCAGAAGACAAATACCTTGAACATGATGCTGTATACCTTGTCGCTGATGATCGGTACGGCTGGTCTGCCGCACGTGATCGTGCGCTTCTTTACCGTGCCGAAAGTTCGCGATGCGCGTATGTCCGCCGGTTGGGCGTTGGTCTTCATTTCCATCTTGTACACCACGGCGCCTGCCGTCGGTGCTATGGCTTTCTACAACCTGTCCAACACGGTGCAAACCGGTGAAGTCGGTGTTCAAGCCAACAACCTGGAATATGAAAGCCGTCCGCAGTGGTTCAAGAATTGGGAAACCACGGGCCTGTTGACGTTCGAAGACAAGAACGGTGACGGCCGTATCCAGTACTACAACGACGGTTCCGACGCTTTTGCCAAGAAAGCCCAGGCCAACGGATGGGAAGTCAAAGGGTCCGAGTTGAAGGTCGACCGTGACATCATGGTTCTCGCCAACCCGGAAATTGCACAGCTGCCGAACTGGGTGATCGCCCTGGTCGCTGCCGGTGGTTTGGCCGCGGCGTTGTCGACGGCTGCTGGTCTGTTGATGGCTATCTCTTCGGCCGTGTCGCACGACATCATCAAAAGCATGGTGAACCCCGACATTTCCGAAAAGAACGAACTGCTCGCAGCCCGTCTGTCGATGGCAGGCGCCATCGCCGTTGCGGGTTATTTCGGCCTGCACCCGCCGGGATTTGCGGCGCAGGTGGTGGCGTTGGCCTTCGGCTTGGCGGCATCGTCGATCTTCCCGGCCCTGATGATGGGCATCTTCTCCAAGAAGATGAACAACTCCGGTGCCGTGGCAGGCATGATCGTCGGCCTGTGCGTGACGCTGGTCTACATCTTCATCTACAAAGGCTGGTTCTTCATTCCGGGCACCAACATGCTCGAAAATACGGAAGCCAACCACTTCTTGGGCATTTCGCCTGAGGCCTTTGGCGCTGTTGGCGCACTGCTGAACTTCCTGGTGGCTTGGGGTGTCTCCAAAGTCACCGCGGCACCGCCGGATCACATTCAGCACCTGGTCGAAGACGTTCGCGTGCCGCGTGGCGCGGGTACGGCGACGGGTCACTGATATCTCGGTCAGGTTTGACTTAAATATCGACCACATTAAAGGGCGAACCCTGCACAACTGGGGTTCGTCCTTTTCTATTCTGCGTTATGCTAGCCTTAGCTCTCGAGACAACGATTTAAAGGCCTCCCCATGGATATCGAGTTGATCGAAATTCGCGATTTTCTCTCCCAACACCATCCGTTCGATTTGTTGCCGGATGAAGCGTGGGATCGATTGCTGTCGAGCCTCGAATCGTCCTATTCCCGGCGGGGACAGGTGATTTTGAAACCCGGCGAGTTTTGCGAACATCTCTACATCGTGCGCACCGGTGCCGTGGAAACACGCTCACCCGATGACGATCAAGTGCTCGCCCGTCTCAGCGCCGGGGAATGCTTCGGCGTGCACGCCATGCTCAATCCGAAAAAGCGTGCCGTGAACCGTGCCACAGCACTTGAAGACAGCCTGTTCTATATGTTGCCCGCCGAAGACTTCGAAGCCCTGCGCCGCGACCACAAGCAGTTTGCCTACTTCTTCGCCCCCCTAGGCGCAGATCGTCTGCGCGATGCCCACGCCCATGGCGGCAACAACGGGGATGACAGTCAGATTGGCTTGATTACCTCGAAAGCGGAAGACCTTATAAAACGCGAACCGGTCGTGATCCATGTGGGGGCCAGTGTTCGCGAAGCAGCGCAAGCCATGAAAGATGCCAAGGTGTCCAGCTTGCTGGTCTGTGACAACAAGAAATTGGCGGGTCTTGTTACCGAACGGGACTTGCGCGACCGGGTCGTCGCGGCGGCCTTGCCATTTGAATCGCCGGTTGAAGAGATCATGACCCGCAATCCCATCACACTGGACGTCAACGCCTTGGCCTTCGATGCGCTGATCACGATGACCCAAAACAATATTCGTCATTTGCCGCTCGTGCGCAGCAACGGCGAAGTGGCCGGGGTCCTCTCCAATTCGAGCTTGGTTCAGCAACAGGCCTCATCGGCCGTGTATATGGTGGGCGACATCCACAAGCGCGATACCTTCGAGGGCTTGGCCGAAGTGGTGAAACGCGTGCCGCAAATGCTGTGCACCTTGGTGGAGACGGGTGCCAGCGCCTACACCGTGGGTCATATTGTCAGTTCGATTGCCGATGCGGCGACGGCTCGGCTGTTGAAGTTGGGCGAAGACACATATGGCCCACCGCCGGTGCCGTACCTGTGGTGTGCATCTGGTTCGCAAGCACGCCAAGAACAAACCAGTGTCGGTGATCAAGACAACGCCATGATCATCGATGACGCCTATGATGCGGCGGCGCATGGGGACTACTTCAAATCCCTGGCCAACTTCGTCAACGATGGCCTGGACGCATGCGGATATATCTATTGTCCCGGCGATGTCATGGCGCGCACGGATGAATGGCGTCAGCCGCTGCGCGTTTGGCGGGAATATTTCACGAACTGGATCGAAGCGCCCGAGCCCAAAGCGCTGATGCTGTCATCTATCTTTTTCGATTTGCGTGGTATTTGGGGTGACATGAACTTGCTGTCTCCGTTGCAGGACCTTGTGGCCCAGAAAGCACCGGAAAACAGGTTGTTTATCGGCCATATGGTGGGCAATGCCTTGACGCACAAACCACCGCTCGGGTTCTTTCGCAATTTTGTTTTGATCCATGATGGCGATCACAACGACACGTTCGATCTGAAACACACCGGTGTCGTGCCCATTGTCGATATTGCGCGCATCGTTGCCCTGGAGGGGCGGCTGCATGAGACGAACACCTTTGATCGCCTGATGGCGCAAGGCGACGGCAAGGTGCTGAGTCCTTCGGGGCGGCGGGATTTGCTGGACGCCTATGAATTCATCGCCACCACGCGCCTCCAGCATCAGGTGAAACAAATTCGCCAAGGCGATACGCCGGATAACTTCATGAAGCCGGAGGAATTGTCGCACTTTGAACGCAATCACATGAAGGATGCGTTCTCCGTGATCAAGACGATCCAGTCGGCGTTGTCTAACGCCCATCCGATCAGTTAACGGTGATGGCGATGTGGGGAATGTTCAAAGGATCTGTTCTCAGACGGCGATGGCTCGCTGGCAAAGCAACCGATACGCCTTTGGCATCCTTTTATGACACACCATGGCCGCACCGGCGCACCCCCATTGAAGATGTTGAATTTGTCGCATTGGATTTAGAGACCACCGGCTTTTCCGCCGCCGAACACGAAATCGTTTCGATCGGTTGGGCCGTTGTTCGCAATATGAAGATGATCTATGGAGAACGCGACCATTGGCTGGTCTGCCCGGAAAAACAGGTAAGCGAAGAATCCGCCGTGATTCATATGCTCACCGACGATCTCTTGGCGCAGGCGCCGCCGTTGTGTGTGGCGGTGAAAGGCTTGTTTCCGATTTTGGCCGGACGGGTCTTGATTGCACATCACGTTCACATTGAACGCAGTTTTTTGGGGACGGCCTGCAAGCAGTGCTTTGGCATGCCTTTTGAGATGCCCATGGTCGATACCTTGGCGCTGGAAAAACGCACCCTTGAGCGACGCAACGTTGAGATTAAACAAGGTATGTTGCGTCTTGACGCGGTGCGGGCGCGCTATAACCTGCCGCGCTACAAGTCCCACAATGCGATGTTGGACGCCATCGCCGCCGGGGAGCTGTTTTTAGCGCAAGCCGCACATCAGGCCGGGAAATCGGGAAAACTCTTACTGGGCGATGTGTGCGTCTAGAACAAGATAGAACTCTACATTGAGGATTTGGGAATGCTGTTTAGCCTCATTTCGACGTTGTTGGTCGGCGCTGCCGTTGGCGTTTTTATCTGGGCCGGATATCGGACCGTGGGACGCAAGCCGCCGGGCTATTTGATCCCCATGGCGGTTGGGGCCAGCATCCTGGCGTACACCATCTGGAATGAATACGCTTGGTTCGGTCGCACGCTCGATGGGTTGCCGCCGGATGTGCAGCTGGTGAAATCCTATCCGCAAAGCCGTCCGTGGGCGCCGTGGACATATATTGTGCCCCGGGTGAACCGTTTCATCGCCATCGATACGGCGAAAACGCGTACCAATCCGAAGTTTCCGGCATTTGTTATGGTTGAATCGATCTTGGTCCAGCGCAACGACGCGGCCGTGAAAATCCAGCAAATGGTCGATTGCCAGAGCAACCGGTTCACCGACCTGCCGACCAATCCGACATTTGGCGCTGAGGGGCTGCCCACGGGTGCACAGTGGGTTCCTGGCGGAGATTTCCCCGATCTGATCGCGGCTGCTTGTGCCAATCACTAGGGGGACGTGGAGAAGGGGCCGTGGCGAAAAATCAAATCTAGCAAAAAGCCCCCTCAGGTTTTCCTGGGGGGGCTGTCTCGCCAAGATCCTTAACGAACTTCAGCTCTTAGATAACCGTTTCATTCATGACCAAGTTCGTGCGCCAGTTCGTCGAGAAGTGCCAAGACCTCCTTGGAGGCTTGTTCCATGTCCTTCGCCGCCGACAACGCATCATCCATGTTGCCTGAGTGCATAGCCTGTAGGGCGTTTTTGCCGAACTGGTGAACTCTTGCATGAGGGTCTTCCATACGCTTAAAGGCGGATGCGTTCTTGATCGTGACATCGTCGACGGCATAGTACCATTTCCCCAAACGGCAATTGTGATGATCGGCCAATTCGTCCGCCTTGAGGGATTTGCGTCCGATCAGCGTGTCCATAATGTTTTTCTTAAACGTGGTGTGATCAGACTTTGCCAAATAGATAACTTTATGAGTGATGTCGCGGCTGCTCAGTGTGTTGATGCGATCAATAATGACGCCGTTGGCATTGTCCATGGCATCGGCAACCCGGTTGATTTCTTCGGAGTTGCGGTTGGACATGTCTGCGATCGTCGTCACGCCTTGGGCGACTTCCGTCGAGGCTTCGCTTTGTTGCGAAAGGATGGAAGCAATGTCTTGCATCTTCGATGTCACGCCCGTGATCTGCTCGCTAATGGCGCGCATGCCATCGCCGGTGGCGGCGATCACCTCTTCGCCTTCTTCCACCGCCTTTGCACCATTTTCCATGGACGCCACAATGGTCGACATTTCTGCACGCAGGTGTCCAATGCGGTTGCGGATATCGTCGGTCGATTGGGCGGTTTGGTTGGCCAGATTTTTCACTTCACCGGCAACCACGGCGAAACCCTTGCCGGCTTCACCCGCGCGGGCGGCTTCAATGGTGGCGTTGAGCGCCAGTAGGTTCGTCTGTTTGGCAATGGCTTCAATGCTTTCGACGATTTGCCCGATTTGCGCCGATGCTTCGGCAAGACTATCGACTTGCGCCGCCGCGTCTGCAACGGCGCGGGAAATATTGTGCATGGTTTGAACGGCCCGGTCCGCCGCCTGCATGCCTTCCGCAGCGCTGGATTCCACGGCATCGGCATCGGTTGCCGCCGCCTCGCTGGTGCGGGCGATCTCTTTCACGGATGCGACCATTTCTTCCGCTGCGGCGGCGATGGCTTGAGAACGGTTGTTGACTTCGTTCACATCGCGGGTCATTTCCGCGATGGAAACCATAGCGTCCCCGCATTCCACGGCGATCTGAATGGTGCCTTGAAGATTATGGCGATCATTCAATTCCAAGGCATCGGATAAATTGTTGACGGTCGAACCATTGCCTTCGGCTTGTCCCGTAGCCCGGGCCTGTTCGTAAGCCCCCTGAGCCAGAAGCGTTATAACCTCATCACTACAGGTTTCACTCTTTTCAGACATACGTATCCCTCATATAAAAGCATCAATGTTATTTGCGAGGCATAATTGCACAGATTAAACCTGGAATACATCGTGTATGTCGTTGGCGTGAAATAAGAAGGTTGGTAAAACAAGTCCGTCACGGCCTGAATGAGACCGTCTTTTATGTTGTGCACCTGAGGCATAAGGCCGCTTCAAGTCTATACGCTTTGCCACAAAGCAATTACCAGCACAGTTCGTCGTCCGGTTCCCCGCAATGGTCGAGCCAATCCTCGATCTCCATGCGAGCCATATCAGGGTTCGGAAAGATGAATTTCTCCCGTCGGCATTCCAGGACTCCATCTGTTTGAAGTTTATTCAGAGTCCGTGACAAGGTCGCAGGTATGGTTTCGACCTGACGGGCTAAGTCGCCTCGGCTCATCGGCAGGGTAATCGTCAAGGGGCCACCCTCACTGCCCCGGGCACTGTCGGCTAACGAGAGCAGGAAGTGGACCAATCGCGCGCGGACAGTCATGGAAAGGGACCTGAGGCGCGCTTCGTTGGCTCGACGAAGTCCTTGGGCGACACGGCGCATGAATAAGAGTTGTGATGACCGGTCAGAGGTAAACAGCTTCTTTGCCGCCAGATGCTCTATATGGCAATAACGTGCTTCCGTGAGGATTGTCGCAGTGACCGAATGATCATCCCCGGCAAAGAAGGATCGGTAGCCAAAAGTTTCACCACTTCCCACCAGCCGGACAGACAGAGCATTTCCCTTGGCATCCATTAGGGAGAGTGCCACCAACCCTGATATGAGGTAGTAAAATCCGTCACCAGGGTCCCCCTGAGAAAAAATGACATGGCGTTTATCGACAGCGAAGCTATGTCGGCATCCCCGAGCGGCAGGCGTATTTGCGGCTGGCCCAGCCCCGTCTGCTTTGTCTGTCAGAAAACAGAAAGCACATTTCTTTGATGCTTTATCGTTACAGACTGTTCCGTGGCTCTGGGACAATTTCGGGCTCCATATTCTACTTATTTTTTCAGTGGAATATGATCACACCTCAACTGCGAGGGCAAGCACCTAAAGGTAGCAAAAGTGAATAATCGATTTCAATTGATACGGGCCGGTGTGGTTTGCAAGCCGCCTTTGGCCTCTTGGGCAGGCCGAGGGGATTCGAAAATACCTTCTTGGTTCATTTTCAGGCAAGGAGGCCATCACGGGCAAAGCCAATTTCAGCGACGATTATAAACGCGACGCCGTGCGTCAGATCACCGAGCGGGCTATCACCCGTACTCATGGGACGTGCATGGCCCATTTATGCCCCAAAAATTATAAATCAAGATTTTAGGAGAATGCAGGAAAAAGCAAAACCCCCAGGTTTCCCTAGGGGTTTCGATGGTGGGCGCGACAGGGATTGAACCTGTGACCCCTGCCGTGTGAAGGTAGGGGTGATATGATTTATCAAATTTGATCTGAGTGCTACGAACTTTTATAAAGTCACATAATTCACAGAAAATAGATGTTTTTATCGTTGATTTTAGGTCAGTGGTCATTGATCATGTTTGGTGTGAATTGATGTCATGGGGTGCCCCATAGGTGCCCCCACCCTATCTGGGGCACCCCAAAATGCCAAAACTGAGCATTCGGAAAATTGACACCGCCATCGCAAAGGCCAAACGCGATGGAGGCGAGGGCCGCCTTTGGGATGACGAACCCAAGGGTCTCGGTCTGCGCATCAAGCCCACAGGCACGGCGACCTTCTTTGTGCAGTTCCGCAGCCCCGAAACCTTCAAGAAGGTGCGCCATACCATCGATCAGTACGGCAAAATCACATTGGATCAAGCGCGCAGGAAAGCTAAGTCCCTCTTAGGTGATGTGGCTGATGGCACCGACCCTAACAAAGCCAAAAAGGAAGCTAAGAGGATTGCGCTGGAATCGGCCACGCTTTCAGCCCTATGTGATGATTATTTGAAAGATGCCGAAGCCGGTATCGTTACCTATCGGGGTAAACCTAAGAAAGCCAGCACGATTGCGATTGATCGTGGCCGGATAGAGCGTCATCTCAAGCCCACATTGGGGGATAAGTTGGCGAGGGACATCACCAGGGCTGATGTCGAACGCGCCATGCATGATATTCGCCTGGGCAAAACCGCTGTAGACGAAAGAACCAAACCCCGTGGCCGAGCCCGTGTAACCGGCGGTCCCGGCACAGCAAGTCGCGCAATAACCCTACTGGGCGCAATCTTCACCTTCGCAGTCAAGCACGGTGTTCGTCCTGACAATCCCGTGTCAGGTGTTGAAAGGCCACCGGATGGTACGCGAGAACGGTATCTCACGCCGGACGAATACAGATCCTTGGGTCGGGCGTTGGATGAATTAAAAGGGCAATCTGGCCTTAACGAACTGCCTTTGCATGCACTTCGGATATTGGCCCTCACAGGGTGTCGGAAAAGTGAAGTTGTGGGGTTAAAGAAAGCTGAGGTGGACAGGCACCTGCGCTGTTTCAGCAAGGCAGATACTAAGTCTGGCAAGCAGTTCCGGCCTGTTGGGCTGTCAGCGTTTGATGCGCTGGATGATGTGCCGGATAATAACAGCGATTTTGTTTTTCCTGCACGAATACCCAAGCAGAAAGATGCGAATGGCGAGGTCATAAATGATCCGCGCATCGACAAGCACTTGGACGGTAAGAAGGCCTTCGCAGTGGTCTTCAAGAAAGCGAAGTTGGAAGGTGTCACAGCCCATGTTTTGCGCCACAGTTATGCCACTGTTGCCCATGAACTCGGTTATTCCGAGTTGATGATCAAGGGGCTTATCGGACACAGCAAAAGCTCTGTGACGGAAAGGTACGCACATCACATTCCAAAGGACTTGACGGCCGCAGCTGATCGCGTGTCGGCAGTCGTTGCCGCGCGCATGAAGGGAGTAGAAGGCAAGACGGGCGAGGTTGTTGACTATCCGGGAACGAAGGCCAGAGCTTGAGATGTCAAAAAAAATAACAATAACCGTGAATGACGACTTTCCCGAAGAACTGCTCACTCCAATTTCTGGATGTGACAAACCATTTGAGATTTCTGTGAAAGCAGCCGAAAAGTTAGGAATTCTCCAGGACTATTACGGTGCTTCTGATTGGTCCGCAGTTACCCTTCGCTTGGCTATTGATCTTCTGCCAGGCTTTAAAGCTGCAAAAAAGAACATTACTCCGACCAATCCTAAAGGAGCTGGCGCGCGCCCAGATACTATAAGTGACATACGCTTTCTCATGGAGATGAGAATACGGCTCGAAGATGGGCAGACCCAAGGACAAGCCGCTAAGCACATTGCTGATAAATTCCCAGAACTTGCAAAAAGCAAACGGGCTGCAGAAGACCGCTACCGCAATATCAAGAAAAATCCTAGGCGCCTTTTTCGAATTATTGAGTTGTTTGAACGTATCAAATAGGTGAAGTGATTAAATCTCAAATTGCTTCACCTCACCTTGATCAAGTTAGCCTGACTTCACATCAACTTAGATCGTGTGAGGTTAAGCATGACGAATCAAACCAAACGCCTGACCCGAGCAGAAGCTTGCGAGTACCTTCGCTCCGTTCACGGAATTGAGCGCAAGCCCTCTACTCTCGCCGCATATGCCGTAAATGGTGGTGGCCCTGCCTTCCAAAAGGATGGTCGTTTCCCGCTCTACTCCACCGAAGCACTTGATGAGTGGGTTGAGGCGCAATTGACGCCCCCCGTCACGTCCACCTCTGAACTCAAGGCCCTTAAACAGGCCACAGCGGCGTAAGGGTGAAGTCATGCAATCCATGCAAGCGTGCTCGTTCACCCAAACACCCCGGAACTTGTTCCGGGGCGAAATGCGCGCTGCCTCATGGAACGCTGTCGGGGAAAGAACCACCACCCCTGGCGAAGTGAGAGGTGTGTGATGGCAGAGTTTCCGGCGCTCCCCCTTTGGACGGATGCCTACTTGGCGGACACGTCGCACCTGACAACGATCGAGCATGGCGCCTATCTGCTCTTGCTGATGGCCGCGTGGCGTTCGAAAGACTGCCGGTTGCCCAACGACGACAAGCGGCTTGCCAGGTACTGCCGCATGACCGGGCCCCAGTGGAAGCGCATCAAGAGCACCATTCTCGAATTTTTCTATGTTGATGGAGAGTGGCTGTACCAGGGACGTCTTACGGACGAGCGCGAATACGTCCGCAAAAATTCGGCCAAACAGTCCGCAAACGCCAAAGCCAGATGGGGCGGAAATGACGATGGAGAAGGCAATTCCTCTTCGTCAGACGAGCAGTCCTCGCCCCACATGTCGAACCAAAACGAAATCACAACCCCCGGACCTGTCGGACAGCCCCCCAGCGACGTATCCGACGAGTCCGTGACTAACCCATTGGAAAATAGAGTTAGTGGTGATGCCATGGCAATGCCAGACGCATGCCACTCGGATGCCCCCACACCCACACCCACACCCATAGAAAAAAAAGAACCTAAAGGTTCTTCCAAAAAGGGAACCCGTTTACCCGATGATTGGGCGCTCCCTGATGATTGGTGGCAGTTCGCCATGACGGAAGGCATGGACGATCAGTCCATCCGTCGTGAGGCCGACAAGTTCCGTGATTACTGGCTGGCCCAGCCCGGACAGAAAGGCATCAAGCTCGACTGGCAGGCCACGTGGCGCAACTGGATACGCCGCCGTGTGGACGATCGACCGCGCAATACCACCACCAAGCCTCAACAGCCCAGCATCATCGAACGATCTGCCCGAAACCGCATGGCCAGACGACAAGCCGAACAGTAACGGAGAACAAGATCATGAGCCAATCCCTTGCCCTTTCCCAACCGAACTGCCAGGCGCCCTCACTGCCACGGCTTCCCCAAACACTGGCACAGGCAATCGAGACCGAACGGGAATTCTACGAACCGCCCGCACAATTCAAAGGCTTCTTGGGCGACGGCAGCGAACATTGGGTGCAGCCCGACGGGTATTGGCGCGAGGCCCCTTGGAAGCCGCCTGCAAAGCTGACCGACATCGATCGGACAGAGGCACGCCGCGCACTTGAGGCCATGGCCCCGGCACTGGAACAAGCATCCTTCGATGCCATCGCCAGTTGGGTCGCGGATCTGGGCGCGATCAAAAAGAAAACGGCCCAGGTTGCCCAGGATTTCGAAGCGGCCGTGTTCACTCTGTCCGACCAGTTGCAACACGATGGCTACCCCTTTGCGTGCTTCACGCCTGAAACCGTTTCCGAGGTCGCGCGTGAAATCGACTGGTTTGGGGATTACGGCGACATCGCCAAGGCGTTGGACGTCGTGCGCCGCCGGGTGGAACGCGAGGCCGCCCGGCTGAACATCATCGCCGAGGGCTCTGCCGGAAAATCCAAGCCGCAGGAAGCTCAAAGCGAACCATGCACGGGTAAGAAATACACGGCAATGCTGCGTGAGATGTACGCCGCCAACGGCATGGACTATCCCGGCGACGACAAAGCCACGCTGACGGACATTTGCAAGAAGGTTTGGAAGTGATGGCAAACTTAACCGACAAGCAACGTCGCTTTATCGACGAATACATGGTGGACCTGAACGCCACACAGGCGGCTATTCGGGCGGGGTATTCGGAAAAGACGGCTGGACAACAGGGCTTCGAAAACCTGAAAAAACCTGAAATTCAAAATGAAATTTCCAAGCGTCAAAAAGTTCTCTCAGAAAAACTCAAACTTAAATCCGAAGACGTCTTACGCGAATACGCAAACATTGCTTTTGCCAACATCGGCATGGTGGCTGAGTGGGACGGAGAGACCGTCACGCTGAAGAAGTCGTCGGATCTTTCCGAACGGGCCATCCAAGCGATTTGTGAAGTTGCCAACACCGACTCTGGCGTCAAGGTCAAGATGCACTCCAAGGTGGCCGCTCTGGATGCGCTGGCCAAGCACCTGGGCCTGTTCAAGCCGGATGGTGGCAACATCATGGCTGTGTTCGACTTCAATCTGACGGGCGAACCTGACGATGAAGACTGAATTTTTTGACACGATAAAAAAGGTGGCAAACCGAACAAAGCGAACACCCTCAAAAGGGGGGCAAACCGCACAAATCGCACACCCTAAAAAAGAGGAAAACTGCGGGGTGTCGGCATGAGCTCACAGCCCTCCCCAATCGCATCCCTCAGCCCCACGGAAATGTACGGGTACGTGAGCGCGTTCCTGCGCAGATCCCATGACACGGCGACCGCCTGCGGCGTGTATGAGTCCCTTGAGGTTTTGGCCGTGTCGCTGATGAAAACGACGGGTACCGCCGACTGGCCGCGATTGAAGGCGGCACTCCCCTGCGAACAGGCCACGGCCATTGCCGGGCAATTATGGAACACTGCGCACGCCCTTGAGACCGCGGGTGATGCCCCTCACGACTGTACCGCCCACCGGCTGCTCGCCATCGACATGTACGCCAGCACCACGTCCGACCCGGTGGCCGTCAGCGTTGAGCAGTTCCTCGACCAACTCATCGCAACCCGAATTGGTGCCTTCACAAGCACCGAAGCGCATTAAGGAGCCCTCATCATGGTCACACGCCCGCCCAACCGTGCCCCGTCCGCCCCCCGCTTTCAACGTGCCGTCACGGCCATTGGCGACATCGGCACATCCGGGCCGTCGTTTGCATCCATTGGTGCGCAAGGCGGCCCCGTTGATGTTGGCATGGCCGCCCTGGACCGTATCGGTCAAGCATTGATCGACCAAGACATCAACGATCAAGCCAAGCGTGTGACGGAAGAAGCTAAAGCCGCAGGCCTCTCGGAAGCCGAACACGCGTACAAAAAGGGCGAATTGGTCAAGCTTCGCGAGGACGAAACCCTGGCCGCTGAGGCGTACAATCGTTCCATCCAATCAGCCTATTTCGAACAGCTAGACCTTGATTGGTCCCGTCGCTTTGGCGAGCTCGAACGCGAACACGGAACTGATGCCGACGCTTTTTCGCATGCGGTTGATGAAGAGGCTCACAAAGTCAAACAACTGATGCCGCAACAATGGCACAGTCACGTTGATAGCTACATTGGGAAAAAGAAAAACGCCGGGGTCGATCGTATCACCCGCACCACACTCAAGACAGCGGCGGACGAGGCGAACGCAACGCACCTCGAAACCATCAATACCAACTTGGCCGAAATGTCTGACGCCCTGCGCGATGCAGGCATGTTGGAAGGCTCTGCCGTTGATGAAGCGATGGCGCGTGCTCAAGAGGCCCAGGCCAAAGTGCTGGAGGCAAACCGGAACCGCACCGATCTATCTCCCCAGGCCAAGGCGAAGAACGCAATCGAGCTGGAAAAACTGTGGCGGCGCCAGTCCATCATCGGTGAGTTTGAGGGGGCGCTGGAACGCAGCCCCGAAGATGCCCAAGCTCTAATCGAGGCCATCAGCGCAGGCGACACCATCAAAGACCCCGACGAACGGGCCAAGGTGGTGGGGGAAATGTCTGCCAAGTTGCGCGATGCGGTCAACGTGCGGACCACCGCAGAAAAGCAACAAGCCGCACAACGCAAAGCCGACAACGCACAAGCAATTTCGAATTTGGAAATTCGTGTGAACCGTGGTGAAGCCGGACATACGGAGCTGGCTGCCGCCGATGAAGCGGGCTTGTTCGAATTCGACCCCAAAGCCCGGACGCGGATTTTCAAGGCCGCCGACAAAAAGCACGAGGACCTTCAAAAAGAAGCTGATCGGGTGGCGCTGGGCGCGGCGCTCTTTAGTGGTGAAGCTGTGACATTTGCAAACGACAAAGAGCGCCAAAAGGCGGTTGATGCGTATTACCAGAACAACATCGCGCCTCCGCTTATGAACGCAAACGCATCGGCTGAGGACGTTACCAAAGCCGTAGTAGACTACACAATTGCTACCAAAGTAATGCCGACAAGAGCACGGGAAGCTCTTCGTGCAAAACTATCAAGTGGCACACCGAGCATCGTTGCATTCGCCTCTAGCAACATAGCTCAAATTCAAGCCCGTGAGCCATCTGCCCTTGAGGGCTTCGGCGACAAGTATGTTTCCAGGGCTCTTTTGGTTGATAAGTTGGTTGACGTTGGTGTTCCCCCTGAGGATGCCGTGGCGCGAGCCGACAAAATTCTGGAGCCAGTCAACAAGGACGTGCGCGAGGCCCGCATGGCGGAAATCACGCAAGCAAAATATGCCAAACAATATGGCACCTGGATCACGGACCACTTCAACCGGACGACCTTCAATGACTTCGTGCCGTGGGGCGCGTCTGATGATGTGGGCACCTCCAAGGCCGACGATACGGACGTGCGTATCGTGTCGGACTTCAAGACGGTTTTCGAGGACTGGTACATTCGCAACGGCGGGGACGCCGACCACGCCAAGGCCATGGCCTTCATGGACCTGGATCGCGCCTGGGGGGCAAGCGCGGTGGATGGCGACCTTCGCGCGTTCAAATACCCGCCCGAAAAGTTCTATGGTGCCAACACCGACGGCAGCGCGAAGGAAGGCACCGATGCGGATGGTGAACGGCTCCAGGGCATGTTGCTGGACGCCCTGCATGATGCGGGCCTGCCCCGTCATATCGGCATCGATCGCGTCACCGTGCGCTCCGACGCCATCACGGCAGACGAGGCGGCCAGCGGCAAACCCACTTACGAAATTCAGGTGATCGACAAGAACGGCATTCCCGGCCCCTTCACCATCGAAGGGATGCCCGCGCGCTGGTCGCCGGAGCGGGGCCTGTTCAAATCCGAGTATCGCCCGCGCGCCTCAAACGTGCGCGCCTCCATCGATCAAATCGACGCGGCCACACAAGCGCAAATCGGCATGATTCTCGAAGAGGCCGGGCTGCAGGTAAGCGCCTCCAACATCGAAGGCGTGGCATCCGCTTACCGTGAAGGCAACAACCGGGCTTGGGAATGGCTCAAGGAAAACGGCGGACAGAACATTGAGGGCATGCTGGCGCGGCGTGGGTATGTGACGAAGCAGATGGACAAGAACGGGGTCGCAGGTTGGGACCGTAAAGGCCCCCGCTACTAACTGGAGGACATCTTGCAATGCTCTACACGACCCCACCCTTTGACCCGAATGGTTTGAATGGCGCGCACGTCTTCGGACGTGAGAGGCGGTTCAACAAAGCGGCCATTGCTTCCGGTGATCTCTTTACCTTCCGGTGTGTAATGCACCAGCACGCACTTGTCATACCCGACAGGCACAGGATCGGGAACTGGCAGTTCAACCCACGGCAAACGCTCCCCAGCCAAAGCCGGGGTGAACGCCAAAAGCACAACAGCGGAAAACAGGATGCGCATTCGGCAATCATAGCACGAAGGTTCGCATCACATGGAAGACGAAAAGCAACCCAGCAAGGCTGCCATGCGCATGCGTCGTCACCGACAACGGCAACGCAACGGCATTCAGGTCGTTCCTGTGAAGGTCAATCAGGACATGGTGGAAAGCTTGCTGATCACCCGCCAACTCACCATCGACGAAGCCGGAGACCCATACGCCATCGGTGCCGCAATTGAACGATTGTTGAAAAGGATTTGAACCATGGAACCTCGTCACATGCTCCCGCCCCTCGGCCTCGAAACACTGAATGCGCAGGCATCGCCACAGGATGCCCCACAGGAGCGCACCAGCGTGTCTAGCGGCACTCTGCCCCCGCTTCTGGGCACAACGGCGCTCAGTGAGCCGCATGCGGCTGGGAAACCCGTCTCAAGTTTTGGTGTTCAGTCCATCACACTCGACGTCCCTGCCCCGGCGAACGATGCCCCCATGCTGACGGACCTGTCCAAGTACCACCCCAAGACGGCGGCCTATCTCCAGCAGCGTGAACGCGAAGCGGTGGGCGAGGACTTGGGCTTGTGGGAGAACCTGGGCCGGGGCATGGCGGAGCGCACAAGCGAGGCGGCGGTCGGGTTCAACACTTTCGTGGACACGGTGACGAAAGCAGCCGGGGCACCGCGTCGGAAACTCTACGACGCATTGGGCTTGGAGCCGTTGCCCGAAGGCGACGGGCTGGCCTCGTCGATCATGGACCTGTGGGACGGCATTGTGGGCAATGAACAGCGGTCGGCAGATTTGGGCCCTGTGAAGTTCGGGTATCAGGAAATGACCAGTTGGGCCGAGGTCAAGGACGCCCCGGTGCGCAACTTCTTGCCTTTCGCCCTGGAACAAGGGCTGATCTCCACCCCGGACATGCTGCTGGCCATCGCCAACATGCCCGCCTTTACCGCATCCATGACGGGGCGCATCGGCCAACAGCGCGCAGAAAACGACGGGCGGGCGGAACCGACGGTGGAGGACATGCTAAAGGCCATGCCTGCGGCGGTGGCATCGGCTTTTCTGGAACGGTTGGGCGGTCGCGGCATCCTGGGTTTGGACGACGCACTCAAAGGCATCGGGGTGAAGGAAATCGCCAAAGCCACTGGCAAGGGGGCAGCCAAGGAAGGGCTGACCGAGGGCGCACAGGAAGGCATCGAAAGCGCGGGCGCGACGCTGGGGACCGAAAAAGGTTTCGATCCGGCCGAGACGGGCGAAAGCATGATCGCCGGAATGGTGGCCGGTGGTGGGTTCGGTGGTGCGGTTCGTCTGGGAACCACCACGGTGGAGAGCACGGCCAACGCAGCACGGGCCAAGATGAACGCCGAC
>Ga0070729_10003789_pt1 | contig 17069 bp, 14 predicted proteins | sample tdDd472_FD_66725 | JGI IMG/M metagenome (GOLD analysis project Ga0070729, IMG submission 66725) | Marine sediment microbial communities from the Atlantic coast under amendment with organic carbon and nitrate - tdDd47.2 | ecosystem: Environmental > Aquatic > Marine > Coastal > Sediment | place... | reverse complement strand
TTACCCGGCCCACCCGCAGGTGCAACACGCCCTATGGTGCCAAGGAGCTTTGCCGCCTCATCGGTGCACTCCACCCCTTGGAGCCCAAGGCTCTTTAAATAAAGGAGCGAAGCCTTAACCTCGTCAAGGGGAGCACGCTTCAGCGGTGTATGGGGATTGTCTTCCATTATTCCGTCCATCTATTCTGAATATTCCATAAAAATCATACAAACAGTTGTTCGTGGTTCTTAATGCTTGGTTAATGAGTCACCACGCCCCTGCGATTAGAAAAGGCTTGAGCGAAGCGATTACATTGAACGAAAAACAAGGAAAAAGCACCAAAAACGTATTTAATCATGGAGGGCTTATCTCTGCTCCGCTCAAAGTTGCCACCGCATGCCACACCGAGACCCAGCCATTGAAAAGCCAGACAAACAGACCTTGAAGTCGATTTTAATGGTTCAAGCCCTGTTCATTTATCATGTGCCAGAGACATGCCAACCCTGCAACAGCCTTTCTCTTTAGCCCCACAGGGACTGAAGAGAAAGGCTGTTGCAACCGGAAAGTTTTCGGGGCTCATTTCAAAAAGCGACCCGCCGGAGGCTTACTGAATAGTAACGAAAGCTTTTTCTTATGGCTCACGCAAAAAATAAATGCACCAATTTCAAAAAATGCCGCTGTGATTTGACCCGAGGAACGAGGGTTAAAGCACTGCGGAAACCAGCTTTTAAGGTGGCTCACCTTGCCGCCGGAGGCATCGCTTTTTGTATGTTTTATTTTTGCGCCGGCCCTTACCCTCGGGCCTTCATCAACCCCGCTACCCTGTCGAGAAGCTCATGGGCCACCTGATCCTTCCCCATAGACTCAAAAGGTTCCTTACGGCCATCCGGGTGAAAAAAGGTAACGATATTGGTATCGGTACCAAACCCGGAGCGGGGATCACCCACGAGGTTCCCCACAATCATATCCAAGTTCTTGGCTTCGATCTTCTTTCGGGCGTTTTCGGCCAGAGACTGGGTTTCCGCGGCAAAGCCGATGAGGACCTGATGGGTTTTGCGCTTCCCGAGCTCTTTCAGAATATCGATGTTTTTATCCAGCTCTATGGTCATGTCATCGCTTTTCTTCTTGATCTTGTGCTCAGCCCTGTTTCTTGGCCTATAGTCGGCCACGGCCGCCACCTTAATAACCGCATCGGCAGTCTCCATACGAGAAAAAACCGCTTCAGCCATCTCATCCACAGAGGTGACTGAAATGCGATCCACCCCCACGGGAGCATCGAGGCCTACAGGACCGGAAACCAGGGTGACTTCAGCGCCTCGGTATTCGGCTGCACGGGCAATCTCATAGCCCATCTTCCCGGAAGACCGGTTGGAGATATACCGCACCGGGTCAATGGCCTCCCGGGTGGGACCGGCAGAGACAACGATCTTCTTTCCCGCAAGGTCCTTTGTAATTAAAGCTGCCTTGACGCGATCTACAATGGTTGCAGGTTCAGGCAAACGCCCGGGCCCGGTTGTACCACAAGCCATCTCGCCCACACCGGGCTCGACAACCTGATACCCGTCCCCCTCCAATACATCCAGGTTCCTCTGAACTGCCCGGTTTTCGTACATATGGGTGTTCATGGCCGGACATATAAGCTTCGGCGCCGTCACAGCCAACATCGTGGTCGTCACCGCATCATCGGCAATGCCGTGAGCCAGCTTCCCGATAATATTGGCCGTGGCAGGCGCCACAACCACCACATCGGCTTTTTCAGCCATTTCAATATGCCCGATGGATGCCCCTTTGCCCTCTTCAAAAAGGTTAGAAAGCACAGGATGGCCCGAAATAGAAGCAAAAGTCATCTCACCAACGAACTCTTTGGCCCCAAGCGTCATAGCTACCCAAACGTCAGCCCCCTCCTTCTGAAGAAGCCGCACAACCTCCACAGCTTTGTAGGCAGCAATCCCCGCCGTCACACACACAATCACCCGCTTATTCTCAAGCACAGCCATCACTTATCTCCTTAGTCTCCGCTCCGCGCCAACTAGCTCACCCGTTAATATACAGCCGCCACCACTGTATATGGATCCCCTTCTTACCACAACCCGGTTGTTTCATGAAGCAGGTTGCAAATGCTCCCGACCCTCGTTCCTCGGGTCGATCACATTCGCATCGGGCTCCACCATGAATCACCTACATAAAGGCCCTTACATAATAGATTAACACGCTCTTGGCTCGCAATTCCTGGTTCTTAAATCAATAACCTGCTTCGCCCATAACCTTCCCTCCCCACCCAACACCCTGCATATATAACCAAATCACCGCCCAAAGAATTCTTGACAAACAACCCAACAATGCATTACGTTCAATTATACTACTCATTAAAGGTGATTTCATGGGAGATCTTCTTTCCGGCATTATCGGATCAAAAACACGCATCAAACTCCTTGTCCGGCTATTCTTCAACCCGGACACTCATTCATATCTGCGTGAACTGGCCGCCGAATTCGGCGTTTCCACCAATGCCGTCCGTGAAGAACTCAACCAGCTCAGCCAAGCCGACCTCCTCACTTCATCCAAAAACGGTCGCCAAGTCCACTACGCCGCCAACCAAAAACACCCCCTCTTCCCCGAACTCCGCTCCATGGTCCGAAAGGCCATCGGCGTCGACCAGATCATCGACAGCATTGTGACCCGCCTGGGTGACTTGGAGGCTGCGTATCTCATCGACGACTATGCAGAAGGGAAAGATACCGGTATTATCGACCTTGTCCTGGTTGGCGACATCGATCCGTACCATTTAAATGATTTGAGCAGAAAAACAGAACGATACATCAACCGGAAAATTCGGTCCCTTGTGATGACCCGTGATGAGTACCTGGATTTCAGAGATAAGCTTAAAACAAGACCGATCATTCTGGTCTGGAAATCTGTAAACGCCGACAAATCATTTTAATTATTTTGGTAACTATTCAGCACACCTCCGGCGGGTCGCTTTTTGAAATACTTCCGCCTACGCGCCAATTATCGGCATAACAGAGTTACCATTTGTACAATCGTTGTCATAACCCGTGTGGTGACAAGGGCTACGGCGCGACAAGCCGCAAAAACTTTGCGGTTGCATCCCCTTCTGCCGGGCAGCCCCGTTGGGGCTGCCCGGCAGAAGGGGATGCATGATCGTTGACACCAAAACAATTGAGTGACCAACAGATTTCGAATGTAACAAAATCGCACTCAAGACCTGTTTGTCAAACTTTTCAAAAGTTTGGCCCCCGGCAGGGCCGCCGGAGGCAAAGATTTGCTGAATAGTTACATTTATTGAATCTCTAAAGGCAAATTCCAGAGATTCATCATCTACCCTGCTCGATGTAAACGAGAGGGCGGAGCTATGCACCCTGAAACCACGCCAAGAAAATATGAACCATGACACATCAAATCCCAAACAACAAAAATGTCACATGGCATAACGGGCACGTCACCAAAGCCCACAGGGAAAAACTCCACGGCCATAAAGGCATGGTTGTCTGGTTCACCGGTCTTTCCGCATCCGGCAAATCAACCATTGCCCACTACCTGGAAAAAATACTCCACGAAAGCGGCCACTCAACTTACGTCTTCGATGGAGACAATGTCAGACACGGCCTCTGTTCTGACCTTGGTTTTTCCAAAAACGACCGAACAGAAAACATACGCCGCATCGGCGAGATGGTTCACCTGTTCATTGACGCCGGCACCATCGCCATCACGGCGTTCATTTCCCCTTATGTGAATGACCGGCAGCTGGTTCGTGCCATTGTGGGGGAAGAAAATTACATCGAAGTATTTGTGGACTGCCCCGTTGAGACCTGCATCGCACGGGACCCCAAAGGTATTTATAAAAAAGCCATGACCGGAGAGATTCAAAATTTTACAGGGATCTCTGCCCCGTATGAAAAACCGGAATCACCGGACATCATAATCCGATCTGACAGCATGAATGATCAGGAAGCAGCGGAAGGTGTTTTTCACCTCATGAAAAAACGAATGTTGCTGCGCCAAGCATACCAACAGAAAAAAATATGACACAACCTCTTCAACAAACGATTTATTCTCCTAAGTCAGAACTCAGGCATCCAGGCAGGCTGATTCATAGCATGTTTCAGGACCTGCTGCGCTCAAGGGGTCTTGCCTGGAGGCTTTTTGTCAGAAACATATCGGCAAAATACCGTCAGAGCCTTGTAGGCTATATCTGGGCAATCCTCCCCCCCCTTCTGGTTTCAGCGCTTTGGATTTTTTTGAATTCTCAAAAAATCATTTCCGTAGCCTCAACGACTACACCTTACCCTCTGTACGTCCTGACCGGGACCCTTCTCTGGCAGATCTTTGTTGAATCCATCAACGCCCCCATGCGTGTGGTTCGAGGCTCGGCATCCATGATAGCAAAAATCAACTTCCCTCGAGAGGCATTGATTGTTACTGCTTTCCTCGAGATTATCTTTCACATGTCTATTCAAATCGTGTTGCTTGGAGTTGTGCTTATCTATTTTAAAATTCCTCTTCAGAATATAAGCGCCTTTGCCTGCCTTGGACTTTTGGGTCTAATCAGTTTTGGCATGATGATAGGCATTTTATTAACACCACTAAGCATTTTATTCGGAGACATCCAGCATGGCCTCCCCATGATCCTTCAGCCACTTTTTTATCTAACCCCCATCGTCTACTCACCACCGACATCCGGGTTTGCCACCGTCATCGCCGCAATCAACCCGATCACCCCCCTGATCCGATTGACCCGTGGAGCCATCACAACTGGAGAGACCGCCTGCCTTCATGCGTCAATAACGATCTTTGGTGCAACAACCCTGTTGTTATTCATCGGCTGGATTCTCTACAGGATTGCCATGCCACACCTTATTGAGCGCATTTCGTCTTAACTTACCCCATGAGCCCGTACAATGACTGATGAAGTTTTAGTTAAATGTGAGCATGTTTCCAAAAAATTCTGTCGCACCCTGAAGCGCTCCCTGGTGTATGGGGTCCAAGACATCTGCTCAGAACTCAACCCGTTTCGACGGGACAATAATTTCATGCATGCAGAATCCTTACCCCAACTCCGAAAAGATGAATTCTGGGCGGTTAATGACGTCTCCTTCGAATTAAAACGCGGAGAGTGCCTGGGGCTCATTGGGCACAACGGCGCAGGAAAAAGCACACTCCTTAAAATGCTCAACGGCCTCATCAAACCAGACCATGGGCGTATCACCATGAAAGGACGTATCGGGGCTCTGATTGAACTGAATGTGGGCTTCAACCCTGTTCTCACAGGACGGGAAAATGTATATATCTACGGATCAATCCTGGGATTCAGCAAGAAAGAAATAGACCTTAAATACGATAAAATTGTTGAATTTGCAGAGATGGCGGATTTTATGGAGATGCCGTTTCGGTCCTATAGCTCAGGGATGAAGGTAAGATTGGGTTTTGCGGTGGCAATGCAAATGGAGCCGGATGTTTTAATAATTGATGAAATCTTAGCGGTTGGTGATGTTGGATTCAGATATAAATGCTACGACGCAATTAACAATATGATCAAAAAAGCCGCAGTTATTATCGTGTCGCATCACATGCAGCACATAGACAGATTAAGCTCTCAATGCTTACTTTTAGATAAAGGCTCCGTCAAGGCACAAAACCAAGCAATTAACAAAACTATAACTGAGTATTATCGAATCCTTAAACACTCCAACAAAATTTTTTCTGAAAAAAATTGTAGAATAGACAACATAATCATTAACAATAATAATATTGTTCCGAATTGTGACATAAAACTAAACCAAATGGGCTCATTCGAGCTTCAATTTAGTATCGATATTCCGTACACTTACAAAGAACTCGACATAAATATCACTTTCATGAATTTAGCCTTTGAGCCAATAGCCGGCATCAGATCTAACGGACAAAACATGACAATATCGAACACCGAAAACCCCAAGCTCATTTCGGTAAAATTAGATAGAATACAACTTGGTACTTCTTCATTCTACATCTCAATTACAATAGCTGATTCAAAAAGTGGAAGAGTACTGATTTGGAATCATGCCGTCTCAAGAATACTAACATACGGAACAGATTATTTGCCATTCCCTGTCAATTTTTACGCCAATTGGAGCATAAAAGACCAAAATACAAAAAAAACGACAGCAAACAAAAACACCCCAAACACCTATAAATAATACATTTTCCAAACATGACAACTACTGTATGATGGTGAGTGCCAGGCAATTACTAAATTGTTGCATGAGACACTGCTAAATTAGCTTTAACATTTACGCATATTTCCAGCAAACTTTTAACTGACAATTTCAAATTATGTCAATAGTATACCACCAAATAGTAATGTTATATGGGTAAAGTCAATAATGATGAATTATTTTAAACAAATCCCAATTTTCCACATGGCGAGTATGGCCCGTAGTGGGGAAACGCTAATACTTCGCACACTTGAAGCACACCCTCAAATTCACATTTCACACAACTTAAATCAAGTTGACACAAAAAAAGAAGCAAAAAGCTACAAATTCTTTAAAAATTTCAAAAAAAAAAGTATCCGAGCAAATCATCCTATCATCAATAACATCAAGCTCTCGAAAAATTCAATTATAATTGTAAAACAAGGCACGTGGAAACACAAACACCCCTTCGATGGTTTTATACTATCGCGCAATCCAGCGTCAATATATGCCAGCTTACGAACGTATGATACAGATGAACTGGGAAGTAATTTGGACAAAAATTGGCTTCAAAATGAAAAAAGACTGATCAAATGGTTAAAAGATATTGACCCCAAATTAATAGATAATTTATTAGAGAAAAAACCGATTGAACAATTTTGCATGTTTTACAATCTAAGAATGAGAAATTTATATAAGACAGGTCTACCAATTATTTATTATGAAAAATTTGTAACTAACCCAAAAAGAGAACTTAAAAAAATACTGTCAATCCTAAACACAACTTATGATGAGAGTATATTGTTGTCACACAATAAATATTCAAAAAAGGATATCGGACATGGCAAGAACCGATTAGACATGCCAATAAACTCATCTTCGATAGAAAAATACAAATCCATTTTAACAAAAAATGAATTTGACATAATCGCTGAACTAACGAGAGACACATCTGAGTATTACTTTAAATACAACATGAAATGGGATGATATTTCGATTTCATAAGTGGCCAAATCAATTAAGGACGATCATGAAAAAAATACTTAGCTTTGTTGTAGACCACACCCTTGTTAAGGTGTCGAATTATGTTGCTTCAAAGATCAATACACCAGTTAAATCTGAAAACAAACCAAATGTGTATAAATATCTTTGGGAAAAAGCAATAATTGAGTCAGCCTCTTATATCGAACCCAAACTAAATGAAGTCATGCTATTCAAGAATAGAAAGCAAATATGGGATTTCACACTTTCAAAAGTTAACACCGAAGGGCTATTCATAGAATTTGGTGTATTTCAAGGAACTTCGATTAATTACTTTTCATCAAAACTCACAAATCACCATTTTTATGGTTTTGATAGCTTTGAAGGCTTAGCAGAAGACTGGATTGGACACCATGCAGCCAAGGGAACGTTCAATCTTCACGGGAAACTCCCCGAAGTAAATACAAATGTCACGTTATTTAAGGGATGGTTTGAAGAGTCAATACCACATTTTTTAAATAATAATAACGAATTCATTTCATTTATTCATGTGGACGCAGATACATATGATGCAACAAAAACTATATTTGATCTGATGGGTAGTAGAATTAGAAAGGGAACCATTATATTATTCGACGAATATATAGGTTACCCCAATTGGAAAAACGGTGAGTACCTAGCTTGGAAAGAGTTCGTTGATAAGAATGATATTACATATCGCTATTTAGGATTTTCAAATGAGCAAGCGGTTATTGAAATATATTAGAAAAACAAAAAACCAAAGAACATTGTCAGCTAATATTTCAAAATTATCACCTTTAACAAAAGCAATTATACAATTACGGTAAACATTAGCATTATTATCAACATTTCATTATATTTTTTTTCCTGAATTAAAAAAAATCTTATGAATCAAAAAATATTACAAATTTTAAAAAACCTAATTACTAATCACACCACATCAGTCAGAGTAAATAAAATCAATAAATACGGAAACCTACGAAGTGGACTTGCACTACAAACACTATTAAAATACTATAAATTCGATACTATTCTTGACATAGGAAGTGGCGCCGGGGATCATGCAAGAATATTCAAGGATGCTGGAAAAAATGTAACTACCATCGACTATGGCTTATCTAAATACTACAATAAAAGAAGGAATAATTACAAAAACATATTTTCAGACTACAATTCCTACTCATTTGAATCCCAATTTGATTGTATCTGGGCCTCACATATCTTAGAACACCAGATAAACCCCGGTATTTTCCTTAAAAAAATCCATAATGACTTAAAAGAAAGAGGAATATTATCGATAACTATTCCACCTTTAAAAGATCAAATAGTGGGAGGACACGTAACTCTTTGGAATGCTGGAATTCTTATTTACCAATTAGTATTAGCCGGATTTAATTGCAGAAACATTTCGATTATCAAGTATGATTACAATATATCAATAATTTTGAAAAAAGAAACCATTCCAAAGTTACCCAATTTGCATTTTGACAATGGTGACATCGACCGACTTAAAAACTATTTCCCTAAACAATACTCTAATGAAGCATTTAACGGAGATATTGAACTATTAAATTGGCCTGGTTTATAACCCAAGCCATGAAAAAATTCTATGAATTTTTTGAAAAAGCATTATTTCTAACCTCAGAGAGCTGATAGTATCAGAATATAATATAAATCTATTAGGTTTTCCATCCAGAACAAGAGCAAAGCAAAAATGACTATCAAAATAAAAAACAAGATAATGAGTACCCGTAAAATTTCAAACGTGTATAAACTTATGACTGTTTCTTCAACTAAACAGCAAGAACTTATATCTCTATATAAGGACTGTTTATCATTTAATGGATGTAAATCCAGGGGCAAAATCGACGATCCACAATTGAAATCTGTAAATCTTCCCCAAGCCGAAAGCGAGTTTTATCCCCCACTGTTTTATCGATCAGAAAAGCATCGTTCTGGAAGCCGAATGGGGATAATACATATCCGGGAAGCCTATTATGCGCTATTTTCATCTCTTTCTCAGTTAGGCATTTCAATTAATAGCGTTAATAATGATTTGGCTGATGTGGTATTCAATTGGTCATATAAAGTTCACCTCGGCTCCGATAAGGCTCGAATATACCTTGAACACGGGTGGTTACCAAGATCATCATTTCAGATAAGTTCAATGGGTACAAATGCACGCAGCCACGTTGCAAATGAGTTTCATGCTCGCAAACAGTCAGAGCTTCGCAAAGATGATTTATTACATTCTACAAGCAATTTAAAATCATTATTTTCGCTTTCAGTCAGACAAGAAAAAGTAAAACAAATAAAAGAAAGAATTAAATCTCCGTTTATTCTTTTTGCATTTCAATTAGCGAATGATGCAAACCTTAAGTATTCTAATTCAGATTTTTCGAAATATTTTTCAATAGAACAAGCTGGCTCTATCAAATTTGCACAAGCGTGTATAGACTGCTTATCATCTTATTCAATGCCCCTACCTGTAATTTACAAACAGCATCCGGTCGACAGAAACAATATTCATTTATGCAACAAAAAAGCAGATGATATTTTTTTTGATAATTCCTGTGACTATACTACACATGAAATTTTCTCCAGCGGCTTATGTAAACTTGTAATAACAGTCAACTCTAATACCCTTCACGAAGCATCAATCTGGGGAGTACCTGGTATTGCCTTAGGTACTATGATTTGGAACGAAGCGAAACAAAATCGGCCCTATTCAAATAATCTGAACGATATTGAATCAATCATTGATTCTAAACAAAATGATGACAATCTTCTGTTGTATATTCAGCATTTGTTAGAAAATCAATGGAGTACCTCAGACTTACAAAACCCGCTGATTGTAAAAGAGCTGTTAGACAACAAAGCCTGTTGCAATCCTTTTAAGCTTCGTTCCAAATACAAAATTGAATTATAAATATAATCATTATTGCAGGTGGCTTCTTAAGGCTTGATGGAAAACAACTAGGAAATCATAATTTAGGTTCAACAAAATCTGTGTGCCTGAGAACCTGACAGTATCAAAACACAGGCTCTAATAGATCTTAATTATTCTTCCTGTGCATAGGTACCATGGCGAAATTATTATGAGCGGAAAGTTTTTGACCTTCCCCTGCATGGTCTGAAACCACAAACTATTTCACCAGGAACGCTACAACCGTTGAGCCAATAATTAGTTCTACCCCTGGCAGGTTCACCAGAGGCTATTTATCCCGAACTGAATAACTTAGAATTATAAGTATTTAGATCTTAAATTCGTATATCGGCCATCTTTAAAACAAACCTAACTAATTTTTAAGCAGTTAAAGTAATGACAAATTTAATATCAAAAATTATAGTTACAGGCGATATACTACGCCCAACCAACAATAAACCTGGTAACCAAAATAAAAACATAAAATGGTTTTATTATTTATTCAAAAACTATATCAGTCATACGGTACCACACATCCCTATTCAGTTAATTTTACCTACCGACCATAACAAAACTTTTGATATTGAGCACTTCTACAAACTTAATCATTTAGGTATATCCAATAATAGTTGGGCTCAAATTTATGACAGCCCAGAGATCACAAACAATGCAAAAGAGTATTTTCTAAAACACTTCTTAAACTCCCTTGTTATAGGCTATGAACTTCCACCTGTGTTTTTAAATATAATGAATGAATACAATATACCCTATATTGATTTTTTACTTCATCCTTGTCGTTTTATGGACGATGTCTTTTTTGGCATTCATAGCAACAATTACCGCATTAATACTAAATTAAAAAGTAATAGTATCCCTGAAATAGATTTTTATGCTTATGCTAGTTTTCACAAAGCTGGATTGAGCAGGTTGCCTGCCTTAAACTTAGAACCAGAATCAGCACTAATTGTAGGCCAAACTGATATTGATCGCTCATTAATCCAGAACGGCAATATACTTGACCTAAAAAATTATGAGTCGACTTTAGATGCCATAAACAAACAATATAGTAAAATTTACTTCAAACCCCACCCATACGCCAATAACACAAAATCACAAATTAAATTTCTTGATCAATTCAACACAGAAATCATAACTGACAATGTGTATCGAATCATATGCGACGAAAATATAAATCAAATTTTTTCAATAAGCTCCAGTGTTATCGAAGAAAGTCGTTTCTTCAAAGTAAAATCAACCCAATTCAAAAGCAATTCACACAGTCACTACATCCCTGTATTTAACAAATACTTTAATTCCGACTTTTGGTACGATATTTTAAGTTGCTTATTCGACGTAAAATCAAATTACGACTTTACCCTTCCAGAGCAAAACAGTCGGTTAAGAGATAGCCTCGGTCTATACTGGGGCTACCATCTATTTGGGATGGAAAAAGCAAATCACGATATAAACAAAGATGACAAACTAAAAATAAACAATCTATACCGAATAGCAAAAAACACTGGCTTACTGGCTTCATACAATTTCGTTGACAGCACTATACTTTTCTTAAAACGACTTTATAAATCCAGCAAACTTTAAGTCAACAGAGACCATTGAACCACGCCGAATATAGTGGACACCAAATGAACTGTCTTCCCAATGGGGAAGCTTACGATACTTGCCTATATAAACTTAAGTTAAAACACTTAGAAGGAGCTATAGGTTAAGCAGACGATCATCGTGTTACCTACCACGCCAAACCAAAGACAAACAAATGAATACAATCAACACATTAATAGATATTTCTTCTGTAGCCGCCGGTCTTTACAACAGCAGATATAGAACAGGTATTTACAGGTATAGCATTGAACTTGCAAAAGCACTCGCCGCACATCAAAAAATTGGACTATCATTCTGGTTAGAAAGAAATCAATATCTGATACATGAACTTAATCATGATTTCATGCGCCAAAAATTAAACATAGCAAATGCTATGTCGCCAATTTCAATTGAAGGCCAAATCGTAGATTTGGCCCTAAGAATAAACTATAAACATCATTTTTTACCGACAAAACGCTATTCTGAGTTAAGAAATTTTTCAAAAGTTTACAAGTGCAACAAAAAAGTAGACATATATCATTCATTTTTTGCTCCGTTCTCCGCAAGTAATATCAAACACAGGCAAAGGATCTTAACGATCCATGATATCATCGCATTAATACACCCAAAATTCTTCACAAACGTCCATATCAGGTCTTTTGAATTAATTTTCAATAGTATTAATCGAAAAAGGGATCACATAATTACCGTCTCCCATTCTACAAAAAACGATGTTTGCGAAAGACTCAATATCCCAGAAAATAGAGTCCACGTCACCCATCTTGCCGCAAACAAATCAATCTTCTGGAAGAATTCAGGCGATGACTTTATTCAGCTGAATGAAAGGTATGGTTTATGTAAAAAAGAATATCTTTTGAGTTTAGCAACGGTTGAACCCAGGAAAAACTATGAAAGGACGCTTAAGGCCTTTTCAAATTTAAAAAAGGATCCTCATTTCAAAGATCTGAAACTTGTTCTTGTAGGCAACTTAGGATGGAAATATGAAAACATCATAAAGACACTTAATGACCACAACGTATCGGACGATATCATTTTTACAAACTACATTGAAGATTCTCTTTTAAGCAGTTTGTACTCAAATGCAGTAGCTTTTCTATACCCATCTCTTTATGAAGGGTTTGGCTTGCCTATTTTGGAGGCGATGCAGTGTGGTTGTCCAGTAATTACGTCAAACACAAGTTCCATGCCCGAAATTGTTGAAGACTCAGGAATTCTGATTAATCCGTACAATGTAGATGAAATAACGGATGCCATTAAAGAACTGTGTATGAATTCAAGTCTAAATGAACGTCTCTCCACTGAAAGTATTCAAAAGGCATTAAATTTTTCATGGGACAGATGTGCATACGAGACGATAAATTGCTATAAAGCCATTTTATAATCTATCTTATTCGCCATACATGATTGAACCAATCATTACATTGTTATGCTGAGATTGTATATTTCTTAATCCGAACCCTTTATTGCATTGCAGAACTGCTTATTTCGATTCTCTTATTAAATTATTTTACCATCGATTATACTTATAACGCTTTAAAGGATAGAAAATGAAGACTTACGCTATTATCCTTTCCGGAGGCACAGGCCAACGGACCGGCCTTGATGTTCACAAGCAATTTATCAAAATTGCGGGAAAAACCATAATCGAGCACACAATCGATGTCTTTGAAAAGCACACCCAAGTTGATGAGATCTTCATTATCACCCATGTTTCCAATCGAAAGCAGCTCGAATCTTTTATATTAAAGAACGATTACAGAAAAATCACCAAAATTCTAAATGGCGGAAACAGCAGACGTGAGAGCTCTAGCATCGGCGTCAATGCCATAAAAGAAAATGATTCTGTCGTGCTGATCCATGATGCGGTACGTCCTTTTCTTTCGCCCGTCATTATTGACTCGTGTTTGGAGGCACTCAAAAAACACGAAGCTATTGATGTTGCTATTCCTTCAAGTGACACCATCATCAATGTAGGGCAATCCGGTATGATACACAGTATACCGACAAGAAGCAGCATGCTCAGGGGCCAAACCCCACAAGGCTTCAAGGCAGGGGTGATTAAAAAAGCACACGCACTTGCTGCGCAAGAGAAAGAAATCTCGGTTACCGATGATTGCGGCCTGATTGTCAAATATGGGTTATCCGACGTATTCGTCGTACAAGGTGAAGAAAAGAATATAAAAATCACCTACCCTCTTGATATTTACATTGCTGATAAACTGTTTCAACTGAACAACATGGAGCTTTCGAAGCACAACCCATTAAAAAAACTTCAAGGAATGGTCGGCATTGTCTTTGGTGGCACCAAAGGGATCGGAAAATCCATCGTTTCTATGGCCAATGCCCATGGGGCAAAAGTATATGGGGTATCACGGAGAACGGGAACCGATGTGTGCTCAGAAACAGAGGTGAAGCGCACCCTGAAAAAGGTTTATTCTGAGGAGAGTCGTATCGACTTTGTCATCAACACCGCCGGAATCCTTAATATGGGGAAACTGTCAGCCCGAAACATGGATGCCATCAGAGAAGAAATCGACATCAATTACTTCGGTGCCATTAACGTTCTTAAGCACTCAATACCTTATTTGCAGGAATCAAGAGGCAGTGCGCTGCTGTTCACTTCAAGCTCATATACACGAGGTAGAGCCTTATACAGCATTTATTCATCAACAAAAGCAGCCGTAGTTAACCTTGTTCAGGCCACGGCAGAAGAATTGCTGGACGACGGCATCAGGATAAATGCCATCAACCCCGAGCGAACCTCAACCCCCATGCGATGGAACAACTTTGGCAAAGAACCGGATCATACATTGCTTAGCCCGGATTCCGTCGCAGAGAAATCGCTCCATACCATACTCTCAGATGTAACAGGTGAAATTGTCAGTGTCAGGAGAGACGATGTTTAACCTTGTGTATGAAATGCTGATGAGCTTAGTCGGCTGGTTTATTTTTGTTCCTTTGGGCTTTCTGATCCCAAAAAAGAAAAACCAGATTGTATTCTTTAGTGGGTACAACGGTCAATTCACCGGAAATATAAAGCATCTGTACATCATGGCCCAGAACTCCGCTGAATGGTCCGATGCAAAGATGCATATATTGACTCAGGACAAACAAACCTATGACCTGTTAAAGGCTCGGCAACAACCTGTTGTCTTCTTTCCATCGATCAAAGGCGTTCGGCTTCTTTTAACAACCCCAGTGGCTGTTGTGGACCATATGGAGTGGATCCATCATGGCAAGTTCCACCTCTTATTTTTTGCGAAGAAAATCCAAATCTGGCATGGTGTGGGGTTTAAAAGAATTGAATTGATGAATATGGATTCCGTTCTTTTTAAAAACAGAAACGGATTTGTAAAATTCCTCATACATGGATTCAGAATCATCAAGGGACGATATCCGAAATACGAAATGGTCGTAAGCACCTCAGATTTTTATTCAAAAAACGTTTTTTCCAAGGCATTTCATACAAAAAAAGTATTTATATCCGGTTACCCGAGAAATGACATCTTTTTCAGCAGCTTCGACAGAAAATGGAAGTTGAACCGTCTCAACAGTGATGAAGCATGTATGGAAACGGTACGGAATCATCGCAACATAGGAAAGAAAGTCCTCGTATATATGCCAACTTTTCGGGATACAGGAGGAAGTATCTTCAGTTCAAATGCATGGGACTATGATGCGTTCAATACATTCTGCAGGCGCAACAATTATATCATGGTCGTGAAAAACCATCCCCATCCAGACCATGAGAAAGTTGTCTTAAACTACGATAATATCATCAATTTTGACACCGAATGCGATATTTATCCTTTGCTCAGGCACTCAGACCTGTTGATTACCGACTATTCATCAGTATACATGGACTACCTTCTATTAAACAAGCCTGTCATATTCTATCCGTATGACATGGACGAATACGTTTCGAAAAACAGAGATATTCAGTTTGATTACGAATGGATTACACCGGGCCCTATATGTTTATCCCAAACGGAGGTCCAGCATCAAATCCATCATATATTGACTGATAAATGCGATGTGCATAGAAATAAAAGAGACGAAATAAAAACAATGGCTTTTGCCCACCACGACGGACAGTCTTCCAAAAGAATTCTGAATGAAATTCAAAAAATTTACCCGACAAACAAACAGATCCGGCCATGAATATCAGTGGTGCTTTTTACGCTTATTTATCGATAATCACCGCAATATTGAAGCATTCTAACTAAAATCAAATTAAACCTTGGCCTACATACCAGGCAAGGGTAGAAGAAATCCCCTCATCAAACGGGATACATGGAGCATATCCAAGCTCACGCTTCGCTTTGTCAATACTGAAAACACGATTTGTTATAAGAGACTCCATATTTTTGTACGTCATGATGGGAGTGGTACCGGTTAATCTAGCGGCAGATTCGAAGCAAACAGCCGCACACTTTCCCATCCAGATCGGAATATAAATGGCCGGACGTTTAATACCCAACGACAACAAGACCGAACGCCTGAGTTCCTCCATTTCAATTGATAATGGAGAAGTCACCAAATACACATTCCCCCCATTCCCAACCATTCCCGCCTGTATAGCCCCCTGAACCAGGTCTTTGACGTGCACCATGGGAGTCAGGTTCTTTCCCTTGCCTACCTTTGGAAAAATCCCCTTCTTGATCAATTTACACAATTTCAGAAACTCTCCGCCTCCCCCCGGCCCGTATACCATGCAAGGCCTCAACACGATGCCTTGCAGACCGTCTCTGCACAGGCTCAATACGACCCTTTCCGATTCAAGCTTGCTTTTCTGATATGGAGTCGATGGTTGGCAGACTGTGCGCTCATCCACTGGATCGGCCGATTTTATCAACCCCATTGCTGCTGTGCTGCTAAAGTGAATGAACCGATCAACAGCGTGTTTCCTACACTCCTCGATGAGATTCGCTGTCCCCCCCACATTGACCCTGACAAAATTATCATACGCTTCATCTGATATGGCAGAAACGTGGCCTAGAGCTGCTAGGTGGTAAACAGTTTCGACCCCTTCAGCGATTCCTCTTATAGAGCTTTTATCGGTTATATCGCCATAGACAAACTCAGGGTTGAATTTTTCCAAATGTGCGATCTTGGAATTGTCTCTGACCAGGCATCGGCATGCAAAGCCCTTTCGGGTAAGCGCCTCCACAAGGTGGAGACCGATAAAGCCTGTTCCCCCCGTAATCAAGATCTTTTTCATATCTTTTCTTTCTTCTCCGCAACGGCCACAATATATCTTCCAAGTTTAAGATAAACATCGAGTTTCATAGAGCACATCAATAAAACAAGCTTAACCAAAAAGCTCTTTTTTTTGAATGTATTTGTTT
>Ga0070729_10003788_pt1 | contig 17069 bp, 15 predicted proteins | sample tdDd472_FD_66725 | JGI IMG/M metagenome (GOLD analysis project Ga0070729, IMG submission 66725) | Marine sediment microbial communities from the Atlantic coast under amendment with organic carbon and nitrate - tdDd47.2 | ecosystem: Environmental > Aquatic > Marine > Coastal > Sediment | place... | reverse complement strand
ATGGTCTCTGCAGCTGTTGCCGAGGTAATCACAGACATAAAAGGGGCAGGAGGTCTCGCAGGGGTGCATATCTGTGCCAATGGTGACTGGGGTCCGGCCCTGTCTTCGGCTGCTGACATCATCAGTTTTGATGCCTACTTTTACTTTGACAACTTCATCTTATACAAGGAGCAACTTGTTGATTTCCTCACCCGTGGCGGCATTCTAGCCTGGGGTATTGTGCCAACAGGAGACCCGCTGGTAGTAGCCAGGGAGTCTGTTCATTCACTTTTTACAAAATGGAAAGAGCAGCTGCAACTTTTGACCAGTTTTGGTTTTAGCGAAAAGCAGCTCATGGAGCAGACCCTCATCGCCCCTTCCTGCGGCACCGGATCACTGACGCCCGAACTTGCTCAAAAGGTACTTTCGATGACTTCCGAATTATCATTGTTGGCGAGAAAATATGCAAAGAACGCCTGATCATCACGTAATCACCGAGACTATTTTGAATAGGAGAATATTATGGCTGACAATCTCATAGCAAGAACCCAATCCGCCTACGCTTATCCCCTTCTGATCAAAAACCTCTTCCTCGCCCCGGTGGCCGAAGACCCGGACCAGGAGATCGTATACAGGGACAAATTCCGGTTTACTTACCGTGATTTTAAAAACCGCGTCTGCCGTCTGGCCAATGTCCTGACCCAGCTTGGCGTAAAACCTGGCGATACCGTGGCAATGATGGACTGGGACAGCCATCGCTACCTTGAGTGCTTTTACGCCGTTCCAATGCTCGGCGCGGTTCTGCATACTGTAAATGTCCGCCTTTCTCCGGAGCAGATCATTTATACCATCGATCATGCTGAAGACGATTTTCTTCTGGTCAATAGCGAATTCCTGCCTATCCTGGAGCAGATTAAAGGCCGCATTGATACTGTGCAAAGTTTTGTCGTCCTCAATGACGAAGAGTCGCTTCCGGAAACAACCATTCCCATTGCCGGGGAATATGAGGAAATGCTGGCTGGAGCTTCTGACAGCTTTACCTTTGACGATTTCGATGAAAACACCAGGGCAACGACATTTTATACCACCGGCACCACCGGTATGCCTAAAGGTGTCTATTTCAGCCACCGCCAGCTGGTTCTGCACACCCTTGGAGCTCTTGCGGCCCTTGCCACCTCAGCGACTCAGGGACGCTTTCACCAAAAAGATGTATACATGCCTATCACCCCAATGTTCCATGTTCACGCCTGGGGCTTTCCCTACATAGCCACCGCGGTGGGAGTCAAACAGGTCTACCCTGGTAAGTATGCACCCAACAGCCTGCTGCAGCTCATTGAACGTGAAGGGGTTACCTTGTCCCATTGTGTCCCAACAATCCTGCATATGCTGATGGCAATTCCCGAGTTTAACAGCATCGACCTGTCCAACTGGAAGGTGCTTATTGGTGGCGCCTCTCTGCCAAAGAAAATGTGCCAGGCCGCAAGAGCCAAAGGGATTGACATTTTTGCCGGCTACGGCATGTCCGAGACCTGCCCAGTCCTGACAATAGCCCATATCGGCAACCAGGAGCTCGAAGAGGATGAAGAAATCGATATTCGTTGCAAAACAGGCCGCCCACTGCCGCTGGTCCAGCTCCGAGTGGTGGACCAGCAAATGCAAGATGTGCCTAAGGACGGAACGAGTGTGGGTGAAATCGTGGTGCGCGCACCGTGGCTAACCCAGGGCTACTGGAAAGACAGCCGCAACTCTGAAAACCTCTGGCGGGAAGGCTACCTCCATACGGGGGATGTCGCAAATATAGATAAAGACAATTATGTCACTATCACCGACCGAATGAAGGATGTTATTAAAATTGGTGGAGAATGGCTCTCTTCATTAGAACTTGAAGATATCATTAACCTTCACCCCGCAGTTTCTGAGGTTGCAGTCATTGGAAAGAGCGATGAAAAATGGGGAGAACGGCCAATGGCTCTCATCGTCGTCAAAAAAGATACAGAACAACCCGAAAACAACGAGATTGTAAATCACGTCAGGTCTTTTATTGACAAGGGAATGATGAACAAATTGGCCTTGCTGGTAAACGTCTGCTATGTAGAGTCAATAGACAAAACAAGCGTGGGAAAGATTAACAAGAAACTGTTACGGGAAAAGCATCTTGCATGATGTGCTGTCAAGATGAGCGAACAAACTGCAGAACAATATTCCTGCAGTTTGTTTCGGTGAGATAAAAGTATCAGGCAACCTGCGCAAAAATTTTCTTTTTGGCTCCGCAAACCGGGCATTTTTCAGGTGCGCTACCGAGTTCGATGTAGCCGCAAACCAAGCAGAGATGAAATTCGGTTACATCCATATCGACCCCGGCTTTCACCGCCTCAAGGGCTTTGGCGTAAATTTGTGCATGAACTTCCTCGGCATCGACCGCAAACTTAAACATAGTTTTCGCCCTATGACCGTCTGCCTGAGCCAACTCAACCATTGGCGGGTACATCTCGGTGAATTCATGGGTCTCACCATCGATTGCCGCCTGTAGATTTTCCGCAGTTGAAGCGATCATATCCAGTGCCTTCAAATGTCCTTCTGCATGGATACGCTCGGCCTCGGCGGTGGTACGAAAGAGTTTTGCGATATTAGTAAAACCTTCTTTTTCCGCCTTCTTGGCAAAGGCCTTGTATTTCTGGTTAGCCTGGCTCTCACCGGCAAATGCCTCTTGCAAGTTTTCTGTTGTTGTCGCCATTGAGGTCTCCTAAAGATGTTTGAACGATTAACACGCGTTACGTAATGAGATTGCTACATTTAGACCACTCACAATAGCATTTATTTGCAAAATCTGCTTGAAAGAGTCAAGATTTTTTTCGGTGTCCACATTGCTGTCTGTCCGAAAGAATCGATTACTCGACATTCAAGCCAATTTTCTTTTAGAAAAAAACAGGGAATTGACATCTATAAGAAGTAATATGATATTGGTCCAATGAGAATACAAAATATTTATAAATATTTACAAAAAGACTGTCCCTCTTGTCTGACAAATTAAAACAGCTGAAAATAATGGAACTAAAAAACTTACGCCTCAATCGCCATGAAGAAAAACGATTGCAAGGCGGCCACTTGTGGATATACAGTAACGAAATCAACACCAAAATAACACCCCTGAAACAGTTTCAGCCAGGAGAACAAGTCCGCGTCGAAACGCACAGTGGAAAATTTCTCGGTACAGCCTATGTCAATTCCCACTCCCTGATCTGTGCCCGCCTGTTCAGCCGTGAACCTCGAGCCCTCGATTATACCCTTCTGTTGCATCGCTTAGAACAAGCCTTGCGTTTACGCAGCCGCCTGTTCAAGGAACCATTTTATCGTCTGGTCTACGGGGAAAGTGATCTGCTGCCTGGTCTGGTCGTTGACCGCTTCGGTCCACATCTCAGCGTTCAGATGAACACAGCCGGCATGGAAGTGCTGAAATCGGAAATAATCGACGCCCTGAAAACCTTACTGAGCCCTGAATCCATCCTCCTGCGTAATGACAGCAGCATGCGACATCTGGAAGGCATGAAGCAGGAAGTCGAAACAGCCTATGGCGAATCACCAAGGGAAGTCGTGCTGCTGGAAAACGATGTCAAAATGCTCGCCCCACTCCACGATGGTCAGAAAACCGGCTGGTTCTTTGATCAACGACCAAACCGGGCCATGCTGAAACCTTATGTCCAGGGCAAACGCGTCCTCGATGTTTTCAGCTATGTCGGCAGTTTTGCTATCCAGGCTGCAGTCTTTGGTGCAAAAGAAGTAATGGCAGTCGACTCATCCCGCTTTGCTCTGGAGATGGCCGAAAAAAATGCCGCCCTCAACGGAGTGGACAATATCTTCAATGGGGCAGAAGGTGATGCTTTTGATGTCTTAAAAGCTCTGAGGCAGGAAGGCGAACAATTCGATGTTATTGTGGTTGATCCCCCCGCCTTTATAAAACGAAAGAAAGACCACAAAGAAGGTTTGCGTGCCTACCATCGCATTAATGAATTGGCAATGAGGTTACTCTGTGATGATGGCTTGTTACTTTCTGCTTCCTGCTCGATGCATCTTCAGCGGGACGAATTGATGGATGTATTGCGCAGTGGCGGTCGCCGTCTGGACCGTCATGTACAGGTACTCTTTGAAGGCATGCAGGGTCCGGATCATCCGGTTCATCCGGCCATTCCCGAAACCTGCTATCTGAAGGCTTTTCTGGCCCGAATCTCCAAAGAATGAAAGATGGCGTCGTAAAAAAAACATCATCTGCTTCGTTGTGCGCCCTCAGGAAGTGCCCTTGGGGTACAATTATTATATCATTACGACGTACTCTAGTACGCCGAAATAATATAATAATCTTACGCCTCGCGGATGAAGCTTTTTACTTACCCATCTCAAATCATTAACTGTCACCAATTTTTCAGAATAAGAAGATGTGAGTTTATTTGCTCAGTTCAAAAGTACCGGCAGCGACCTCCGCGTCTATTTCTTTTAACGCCCGGCGCATTTGTTTGAGAGCCTGACTCACTCTGTTCTCGTTTTCCACTAAGGCAAGCCGCAGATAGTCGTCCCCCTCAATCCCAAAGCCAGCGCCCGGCGCCAAGGCAACGTTGGCCCGATCCATCATCTCTATGGAAAATTTTATTGATCCCATTTTGACGTATGGCTCAGGAATTTTCACCCAGAGAAACATCCCTGCTTTGGGGACTTCAACCTCCCAACCCATTTTTATAAGGCCGTCGCAGAGAAAATCTCTTCTCTTTTGATAAATCTCAACCTGTTCGGCAATCTGAGTATCGCAATCCCGCATGGCTACGATGCCGGCCACCTGGATAGCTGAAAAGATACCATAGTCGTAGTACCCTTTAATCTTGGACAATCCACCAATCATCTCAGTATTGCCAACACAATAACCAAGACGCCAGCCCGCCATATTGTACGATTTTGAAAAGGAACCGAACTCCACCCCGACATCCATAGCTCCCGGTACCTCGAGCAAGCTTGGCGCCACATGTCCATCAAAGGTTATTTTCGAGTAAGCAAAATCGTTGATAACCATAAAATTGTGTTTTTTAGCAAGCTTGACCACTTCAGTAAAAAACTCCTTTGAAGCGAGCGTTCCGGTAGGGTTATGGGGATAATTGAGCATGAGCAGTTTCGGACCTGGGTACAGCGACTTGCACATTCCAACAATCTGCGCAAGCATGGTATCTTCCGAACTAAGCTGGATGCGCAAAACATTGGCTCCGGCGATTACCGCGGCATACACATGGATCGGAAAGGCTGGAGCCGGAGTCAGTACCGTATCTCCTGGGCCAAGCAGCGCCAGGCAGAGATGGGAGATACCTTCTTTTGAGCCGATGGTACAGATAACATCATCTTCCCCGGTCAAATCAACCCCATAATTGCGCTTATAATAGAGAGCAATTTCCCGCTTGAGATTCTTCATGCCACCTGCCACCGGATAACGATGGATTTTTGGGTCAACGGCAACCTCGCAGAGTTTTTCGGTTACCGGCCCAGGCGTAGGGTCCATGGGGTTGCCCATTCCAAGATCAATAACATCATCGCCCTTCCAGCGCTTTTCCATTTTCATCTTATTGATCATACCAAACAGATAGGGCGGCAACTGATTCATGCGCTCGGCATATCGTATTTCAAATTGTTCTTCCATGGGTATCCTTTTTACGATCAGTTTAGGTGAATTGCATTTCTGTGAGTACGTTAGCTATGGTACCATTTTCGAATTATCTTGCCAATCAAGCCGCATTGAAATGCAGCAATACTATTGTAAAATGCCACATGCAATCCGTTCGATCACTATAATTATTAAGAAACCGGCATTGCCCTCTGGCTCTGCCACACTATCTCATTTTCAGATTTAATAATTCCAAAGACCAACACAGCCCCCCCGATTGACTCACATGGGGGAATTACCGCAGGAAATTATCAGTTAGGACCTTGTCTTGTTTTTCCGTTCCACACTCTCTCGCAAAACCCGAAAACCCCTGACAGCCTATCCGTTTGTCAGGGGTAAATACAGTTAGCCTTTCGGGCACTTGCTGCAACGTTTAGAAGCATTTTTCTTAACCTTGCCACAACATTTTTTCTTTTTCTTTTTAGCCATGATGTTCTCCGTATTGATGTAGTCCATTTCTTTTTTGCAACAGGTTGTTCTGCCATTCCATGATCACCTGCAAAAGACCCGACAAGTCTCAAATTGTTTGGCACTCCTAAATATATATAAGCAATGCTCATCTATCCGTCCAGAAAAGACCATAATATTTGTCAGCATTAAATGAAGGCTGGACTCAGAAAGGAGAAACAGACCCTGAACTCTGTCCCTGCCATATCCCTTGTTGTGCCATTGTGTTCCGCAATGTCTGGCTGAGGCGACTGGCGAGAATATTCCATTTAGGGGCAATGAGGAGGTCAGGATGAGCCGTCGCCCACAATCTGTGAATTGTCACCTCAGCAGGAATAAGAGGTAAGGCTTTTAGCAAAAATTGAAGATACTCTTCCAGGGAATAGAGATCGACCTCTCCCTGTTCATAGAGCTTTTGCAGAGGGGTTTCCCGGATAACCTGCAAATGGTGCATTTTCAGTGCATCCACACCCAGTTTGCAAACCGTTCTGACCGAACGCAGCATGTCCTCTTCACTCTCTCCGGGAATACCAAAGATCAGGTGTGCCCCCAGCTCAAAACAACCCTTCTCTTTAATCTGTTGCACAGCATTCTGAAAGTCTGCAAAGCTATGATTTCTATTGAGCCATTTCAGGCTCCTTTCATGAACACTCTGCAGACCAAGCTCAAACAAACATTCCTTGCCTGTTTCATTGATTAAATCGGCGAGCGGTTTTATTAGCGAATCAGATACATAATCCGGTCTGGTGGAGAGTATCAATCCAATACAATCAACATCTCTCAATAACAGACGAAACGCAGACAACAGCTGATGAACAGGGAGTGCTGTGCAGGTTTCCTGTTGGAAGTAGGCAAAATACTTCTTAAATCTTCCTTTCAAAATGTGCTTTTTGCCTGTAATCACCTGGTTTAAGAGATCATCTGTGTTTTTGAGATAAGAAGGGGTAAAACTTACCGGGCGGCAAAAGATACAGCCGCCATAGACACGGTTTGGACATGATTGACCCATATCGACGGGAATCTTGCCGACGACATGACCATATTTTTCACGGTAGTGATAGCTGAAAGTACGGATAGCAGGAGTGGCCATGGCAAGAGAACTCACAAGAAAACAGAAAAGACTTTACGAATTCAACCCGTAAAGTCTTTTCAAGACATCTCAGTCTACAAAAGGGGTGTCAAAATGATTTAAAAACGTAAAACAAATCGGGTAAAAGTGACTGTAGCCTTTGAGAAAGCTTTAGGAAACAATCATCAATCATGAACATACAATTCATCGACCTCATCCCATTCTTCAGGATCACCTTTTCGCAGAGCTATAAGCTTTTTGTAATAATAGATAAGAACAGTGATAAATTGTACCCTGAGATCTTCACATTTTTGAGTATTATCCGGGGCCAAAGCACAGGCTTCCATATCGGGCATGGCTAAAATACGATCAATTTCCGCCAGCAGATCCTGACTCCTCATTCTAAGAAATGTTTCTATCGGAGTTATAATTGGAGGCGTGAAATTGAGTCCTTTTAAACGCTTTGCCGTCCCTTCGACAACACCATCCTCAAAAAGGTCGTCCAACTGCTGTACTTCTTTTTGAAGACTAGCATGCTGTTGTTTAAATGAATTTTCTGTGCTCACAGGTCCCCCTTTTTAGGATTAGAGATACAGCCATGCCTTGACGGCTTCATCCACAGACCAATCTTTAAACCAGTCTTCTGCCTGCAGCCACCTCACTGTAACTCAATGTCGACCAGACAACTCTCCAGCGATCGTTTTGGAACATGGTGTACACCATGCTCATCACGCCAATACTTTATATCATCTTCATCTTTACATTCTTCCACAATAACAGTCTCTCTGGGTTTACCAAGAGCTACCACCAGCGAAAGATCCAAGTGGTCAGGTAGCTTGAAAAGAGATACCAGCTTTGGATTAAATGCACCGATCCGACAACCTCCAATTCTTTTTTCCATGGCCCCGAGAAGCAGGTTCTGGGTAGCAACTCCCAGATCAAACTGGGCCTCGCTTTCTGGTCCTTTCAGTCGGTTTTTATTCAACAGACAAAGAACATAGGCACAGGGACGCTCTCCCTCGATCGGACCTTTCCAGTCTGATAGATACCCTGCCCACCCAAGATATGGGAATATTTCCCCACAGATTTCCGGTTTATTGGCAATCATATACTGCCATGGCTGGCCATTGCGGGCCGACCCTCCTAATCGAGCTAAATCGATTAGATCGTATAAAGTGGCATCACTAATAGGATCCTTTTCCACAAACCGCCTAAAAGTCCTAGTTCTTGCAATGATCTCTTGCATAGGGCACCAGAGTTGAGGGTAATTTCCTTACATTTACGTCACCATAATTATGTTAGGATACTATTTTCACAGAACAAATGCCTTAAAAATTTGTGTCATCCAGCTGGATTTTTGAAAGCTGGAATTAAAAAACCCGCGGGATTGTAATCAGCCGCGGGTTTTTCTTGTACTCTTAAAGAGTTAATATGCCATCGTAACCAACTACATTTACCCTAGACTGGCCTTACCCTCTTCAGTAATCCCATACTTACATCGTACAGGGCTATCAACAAAACCTTGCTTCTTCAAGGCGGTGATCTGGCTGCTTACGACTTTCTTATCTAAACCTGTGGCCTCAGCAATATCTTTAGAACCACAAGGGCTCTCACATTTTGCCAGCGCCTCTAAAACTTTTTGAGATTCACCACCTGCTGTTTTTGTTTTACTTGCACAACCACAACCACATCCACTCATTTGTTTTTCTCCATTTTCTTTTCTTTCTTCTGACACTCCGGACATATCCCCATAATTTCGACTCTATACCCGGTTATCGTATACCCAACCTCAATACCAAGCTGTTCGGAATCCACACCTTTCCGATCAATGTTGAGATTATCAACCCTGTGGCAAACAACGCAATAGATGTGATCATGATCAGAGACATCAAAATCAAAACGTTTCTGCCTGCCACTAATTTCTAATTTGCCTATCATCCCCGCCTCTGAGAGAATCTCAAGGTTACGATAAACCGTAGCAAGACTTATGCGTGGCATGACCTTCTTGACTATATCGTAAAGCTCATCTGCTGCCAGATGTCGTTTACTTTTTTTCAATTCGCGGAGTATGATTTCCCGCTGATTGGTCATTCGCAGCTGCATAGCAATCCTGTTATTATTAATAATTAATATCAAATGTAATTAGTTCTCGTTAGCTCGTCAAGACTTTTTTACTGGTCGTTATTTTGTCGATATTCAAAGTGTATATCGGTTTATCAGATACACGGGTATCTTTCTGTGTTTTGAAGAACTCCTGGTTATCAACTTCTGCCAAATATTAGGTGTATTAGACATTGCAAAAAGGTCCTTCCTCTTGCTATTGTATTTCACGCTACGAGGTTGTGAAATTGACGTTTTTGTAGTTTCTCCTTACATTATTGTCGTTTTTTGCCGTCAACCTACACAATCCCCAGCTCGATTCTCAACTGCTTGATGTGTCAATTTTTTCGAAATTACCGTGACATCAATAGTATGGATTTTTTGGGCACGTACCTTGCTATGCTACAAAGAACCAACAGAATAGGTTTTGACCTGATCTGAAACTTTAAACGAGAGGAGAGAGGTATATGGAACGACGTGAATTTTTAAAAAAAGCAGGACTTGGAGCCGCAGCGGCAGTAGCCGCCACTACAATCAATGCTCCTTTTGTTCATGCAGCAAAAAAGACCCCCATCAAATGGCGATTACAAACTTACGCCGGTCCTGCCCTTGCTGCACATGTCATTAAACCTCAGATAGACATGTTTAATAAAGCCGCAAATGGAGAGATGGTTATTGAGCTGTATAATGCAGACCAGCTGGTTCCAACCGGTGAACTTTTCAGAGCGATGCAGCGTGGCACCATTGATGCCGTACAAAGTGATGACGATTCTATCGCCGCCCCAGTTGACGTCTCGGTCTTCGGTGCATATTTCCCCTTCGCCTCACGATACTCCCTCGATGTCCCGACTCTTTTTCACCACTACGGTTTGAAAGAGATATGGGAAGAAGCTTACGCCGAAGTAAAAGGTGTGACGTGGTTGGGCGCTGGCTCCTGGGATCCATGCAACTTTGCCACAGTTGATCCGATTCGCAAAATTGCCGATCTGAAGGGCAAGAGAATATTCACCTTTCCTACCGGAGGACGTTTTCTCAAACGTTTCGGTGTGGTTCCCGTAACACTGCCATGGGAGGATATCGAGGTGGCCATGCAGACAGGTGAGCTTGACGGTATCGCCTGGTCCGGAATCACTGAGGACTATACCGTCGGCTGGGCAGATGTCACCAATTACTACCTCACTAATAATATCTCTGGAGCATGGGCCGGTTCCTACTTTGCCAACTCCGACAAGTGGGACGCACTGCCTGAACACCTGAAGACCTTGTTCCAACTCTCCATGGACAGCTCACACTACTATCGACTGCATTGGTACTGGTGGGGTGAAGCGCATTATCGCACTACCGGTGGCAAGCTGGAACTCACCTCCATTCCTGATGAAGAATGGAAGATTGTTGAGCTGGAAGCCCTCAAGTACTGGGACGAAATCGCTGCCAAAAGTCCGAGAAATGCTAAAGTTGTTGGAATTCTCAAAAAATATGCAGCTACAATGGAGAAAGCGGGTCGACCATATCGCAATATATAAGCCGACTTAGTGCCTTACTCCTGAAATCCTGTCACTCTTTTTAGTACCCCCCTGAGGGGTATAAAAAACGAGCAATTGGGAGAGTGCTTTGAAAAGAGGAACTTAAAGTAACCTCCAAGGCACTTATACCCCCTTGTGGGGTGTTAGTACATTTTTTACCAGTGAAACCTTCTTCAAATCCTGTGCGGGATGTAGTATTGAGGAAGGTTTTCTTTTTTAAGGCCACTAAAATCAAATTCTTACAAATTGAGGGACCACCGTGCCTGATGCAATAAAAGCCTATGTGCGATATGTCGAAGCCCTGAACCGTATCATTGGGAAAGTCGCCATGTACCTGATCTTCGCCATGATGGGCATCCTGCTGTTTTCGGCCATTTCCAGAACCGTCTTCAACCTGCCGTACATCTGGACAATCGAGATGGCCCAGTTCACGATGGCCGCTTACTATCTTCTCGGTGGAGGGTTCTCCATGATGCTTGGAGCCCATGTAAGAATGGATGTGCTCTATGGTAGATGGTCCCCTAAAAGGCGAGCGATCACCGACGCCATTACCATCTGCTGCCTGATCTTCTACCTTGTTGTTCTGCTCATCGGCGGTATATCCAGCACCTGGTACTCTTTAGAATATGGACAGAGAAATTATTCCTCATGGGCGCCGCTTATTGCCCCGATAAAAATCATCATGGTCATCGGCATCTTCATGATGCTGCTGCAAGCTATCGCAACATTTTTCAGGAATATAGCAAAAGTTAAAGGGGTGAATATCCAATGAGTTACGAATTTATTGCCTTGTTGATGTTCTCCACCCTGATGCTGATGCTGCTGACCGGTCAGCGCGTCTTCGGTGCTGTCGGTTTTATTGCGACAATTGCCGCTCTCGCTCTCTGGGGAAAAGGTGGCTACGAGATGCCTTTTAATGCCAGCATCGTTTTACTGAACTGGTATCCCCTGTTGACCCTGCCACTGTTTATTTATATGGGCTATATGCTGTCAGAGTCCGGCATAGCCAGTGATCTTTACCGCATGTTTCATGTCTGGATGGGTCCGCTTAACGGCGGTCTTGCCATAGGTACCATTGTCCTGATGGTCGCGATATCGGCAATGAATGGATTGAGTGTTGCAGGTATGGCAATCGGTACCAGTATAGCCCTACCCGAGATGCTCAAGCGCGGGTATGACAAGAGAATGGTCACCGGGGTAATCCAGGCCGGCAGTTCTCTGGGGATCATGGTCCCGCCTTCCATAGTCCTGGTACTCTACGGTATGATCGCCAGGCAGCCGGTCAGCCAGCTCTGGTTGGCGGGCGTCTTTCCTGGTCTCCTGCTGGCGGCTATGTTCATAATATATATTGCTGTCAGGTGTAAGTTTCAGCCTCAGTTGGGGCCATCGCTGCCTGTTGAAGAAAGGCAGATGGAGTGGAGCGAAAAGCTGAGGCTGCTGGGTGCCGGTTTCCTGCCCCTGATTATTATTTTCTCCGTTACCGGGCTGTTCATGATAGGCGTCACCAGCCTGGTTGAGAGTTCGGCCGTTGGCGCTGCAGCTGCTACCCTCGCTGCTTTGGCAAAAGGTAGGTTGACACGAAAGGTTCTGGACTTCACCCTGCATAAAACGCTGAGTGTCAGTTGTATGTTCATGTGGATTATTCTGGCGGCCCTCTGTTTCGGTGCAGTCTTCGACGGTCTGGGTGCAGTACATGCAATTGAGATACTCTTTCTCGAAAAATGGAACCTCAGCCCATGGGAAGTCCTTATCATGATGCAGATATCCTACATCATTATGGGTATGTTCCTGGACGATACGGCCATGCTCGTAATCGTGGCACCACTTTATATCCCACTGGTTATCTCACTCGGATTCAATCCTATCTGGTACGGAGTACTCTATACCGTAACCTGCCAGATCGCTTACATGACCCCACCTTTTGGTTATAATCTTTTCCTGATGAAAGCAATGGCTCCAAAAGAGATCACCCTGGTCGATATCTACAGCTCTATCGTTCCCTTTGTCATAATTATGTTGATAGGCTTATGCCTGGTCATGATGTTCCCACAGATTGCCTTGTGGTTACCTGAAACATATTTTGCACGATGATGGGTGCAAGTGAAGTTTTTTGATTAGCCTTACAATTTTTTTATGTTATTAGGAATTTATCGGCGCGAACAGTCAACCCCAAAAGACACATTGAACAAAGCGAGATTAAAGTCATGAACCCGAGAGAAGTTAAAACGATACAAGACGCGAAACAGATCATTGAGGAACGAGATCTCAGCCATGTCAAAGTCGGCTTATTTGACAATGATGGCGTAATGCGAGGCAAATACATGAGCCGGGAGAAATTCTTTTCTTCGCTTGAAAAGGGCTTCGCCTTCTGTGATGTAGTTCTCGGCTGGGATTTGAAAGATCAGCTCTATGACAATGTGACGTATACCGGATGGCACACAGGATACCCCGATGCCCCGGTCAGAATTCTACCGGAGAGCTGTCGCGACATTCCCTTTGAAGACGGGATGTTGCTTTTTATAGCAGAATTTGCGGAAAAAGCAGAAGCCGTCTGCCCTCGTGGTGCATTACGCAAAGTCATCGAAAAAGCAGCCGATATGGGCTTTGAAGCTTTTGCATCTCTGGAATATGAATTCTTTCTCTTTGATGAGACACCCGACAGTGTGCGGGAAAAGAATTTCACCAACTTAAAACCAATCACCCCGGGCTGGTTCGGCTATTCCATGCTCCGCAATTCTACCCACGCCGAGCTTTATCATGAAATGATTGAGCTAAGCAATGGGATGGATTTCCCACTGGAAGGCATCCACACTGAAACTGGCCCCGGTGTGATTGAAGCTGCCATCGCCGTTGATACAGCACTTAATGCGGCCGACAAAGGGGCTCTTTTTAAAACATTTCTTAAGGTACTGGCTCAACGACACGAATTGATGGCCACATTTATGGCCAAATGGTCCAATGATTACCCTGGTCAGAGCGGGCACATCCACCTGTCACTTCGGCATAAAGATAGCTCAAAGTCAGCCTTTTATGATAGCTCGAAAAAACACAACATGAGCGACATCCAGTTGCAGTTCGTGGCAGGACAACAAAAACTCATGCCGCAATTACTCTGCATGATTGCCCCCACCGTCAACAGCTACTCCCGACTCATCCCCGGTTTCTGGGCACCCACCGATGCAACCTGGGGAGTAGATAATCGAACAACGGCTCTTCGGGTGATCTCAGGCAGTGACAAATCACAACGGGTTGAACATCGACTGGGATCAGCCGATGCAAACCCCTACCTGGCATTGGCCGCAGCATTAGGCGCTGGTTTATACGGTATTGAAAAGGGATGGCAACCGGAGCCGCAGGTTAAAGGTAATGCCTATGATCAAAAACACGCCGAACACTTAAACCTGCCCAAGACGTTATGGGAAGCCTCCCAGACCCTCAAGGGATCCGAGGCGGCACGTGAATTGTTTGGAGATACTTTTGTTGAGCATTTTGCTGCATCGCGGGAATGGGAAGAGCGGGAATTTCGTAAGCATATCACCGATTGGGAAATGAAACGTTATTTTGAAATAATTTGACTTTTAATGAGAGAGACAATGAGTAAGACATTTTCAACCATCAGTCCGATTGATGGTTCTGCCTATGTGACAAGAGAATATGCAACTGCAGAAGAGATTCAATCAACTCTTGAAGCTGCAAAAAAAACGCAACAAGACTGGAAGAAGGTTCCTCTGTCTGAACGCAAAGATATTTGCTCTAAAGCCATTGATGCGTTTGTGGCAAAAAAGGATGCAATAGCAGAGGAGATCTGCTGGCAGATGGGCCGGCCTATACGTTTTGCAGCAGGTGAAGTAGCTGGTTTGGAGGAACGAGCCCGCACCATGATTCGCTTGGCGGACCAGGGGTTGGCCCCGGTTAAGCTTGAAGAAAAACCGGGATTTGATCGCTGGATTCAGCGCGATCCGGTTGGTGTGGTTTTCGTCATTGCACCGTGGAACTACCCCTACCTCACCTCAATTAATGCAGTTTTGCCGGCCATCCTGGCAGGAAACTCGGTGATTATAAAACATTCAGCACAAACCCCACTCTGCGCCGAACGATTATATGAGGCCTTCAAAGAAGGTGGCTTGCCCGATGGAGTTTTTCAATACCTGCATCTGACCCATAGTGATACCGAGGCAATTATCAAAGACAGTCGCGTGGATTATGTTGCCTTTACCGGCTCTGTTCCGGGCGGAGCCATGGTTGAAAAAGCAGCCACGGGCCGCTTTATCGGCGTCGGCCTTGAGCTTGGCGGCAAAGATCCGGCCTATGTGCGCAGGGATGCCGATATTGCCCATGCGGTTGACACAGTGATGGATGGAGCCTTTTTTAATTCCGGCCAGTCCTGTTGTGGCATTGAACGGGTGTATGTACACGAGGATATCTATGACACTTTTCTGCAGCAGGCGGCGGACTGGGTCAAAGCTCTTAAGCTTGGTCGTTCAGACGATCCGGAAACAACACTTGGCCCGCTGGTAAAAGCCAGTGCTGCCGATTTTGTTCGCGGACAAATTGCTGAGGCGATCAGTCAGGGCGCTCAAACACTCATTGCGGCAGATGATTTCCCGGTGGATGAACCAGGCAGTGCCTATCTGGCACCCCAGATTCTAACGGAAGTCAATCACTCCATGCGAGTTATGACCGAAGAAAGTTTTGGCCCTGTTGTCGGCATCCAGAAGGTAAGCTCCGACAAGGAGGCCATCGAACTCATGAATGACAGTGAGTTTGGTTTGACTGCCTCCATTTTCACCAAAGATTTCGATACAGGCATTGAGCTCGGACAACAAATTGAAACCGGCACCTTTTTTATCAACAGGTGTGACTACCTGGATCCGGAACTTGCCTGGACGGGTGTTAAAAATTCCGGATATGGCTGCACTCTCTCTGTCATCGGTTATGAAGCTGTGACCAGACCAAAATCTTTTCATATTAAAACAGTTCTCTAGCCCCGCTAAAAAGAGCGGGATTCTTTACAATGCCCCCTTGAGGGGGATAAATTCATTAAAGGGTACGACATTGACTTATACTGCAAACTGGAATTATCCAACAAATGTCAAGGTGGGCCAAGGACGGATTTCGGAATTGGCAGAACTCTGTTCAAAGATGGGCATGCAGGCGCCGCTGCTAATTACTGATCCGGGTCTGGCTGCTCTGCCTATGGTTACAAAAGTGCTGAGTGACGTACAAGATACAGGCCTGAAATGCCGCCTTTTCTCAAAGATTAAAGCCAATCCAACCGGAGAGAATGTTGAGGCCGGGGTAGACGATTATAAACAGAATGGTCATGACGGGGTCATTGCCTTTGGCGGTGGATCGGCGCTTGATGCCGCTAAAGCAGTCGCCCTAATGGTCGGACAGGACAGACCCATCTGGGACTTTGAAGATGTGGGTGATAACTGGACCCGCGTCAATGTTGAGGCCATGTCACCTGTTGTCGCCGTTCCCACCACAGCGGGCACCGGATCGGAAGTAGGAAGAGCTTCAGTCATCACAGATCAGGCGCAGCACATAAAAAAAATCATCTTTCATCCCAATATGCTGCCGGCTCAGGTTATTCTCGATCCCGACTTGACCGTTGGTTTGCCAAAAGGGGTGACCGCTGCAACCGGAATGGATGCCCTGTCCCATAACCTTGAAGCGCTCTGTTCCCCATTTTACCATCCGATGGCCGAGGGTATTGCCGTAGAGGGGATCCGCCTGGTTCAGGAATATCTGCCCAGAGCAGTGACTGACGGCACTGATATAGAAGCCCGAACCCAGATGCTGGTATGTTCCAGTATGGGAGCAACTGCCTTCCAGAAAGGCTTGGGAGCAATGCATGCCCTGGCACACCCGCTCGGCGCTCTATACGATGCACATCACGGTATGTTGAATGCTATCCTCATGCCCTATGTGCTGAAAGCAAACAAAAAAGCAATAGAAGAACGAATCAACCGCCTGACCAGATATATGGGACTTGCCGAAACCGGTTTTGACAGCTTTTTGAACTGGGTGTTGGCCATACGTGAAGAGCTGGCTATTCCGCACAGTCTTGCTACAATCGGTATCGACGATGCAAAGAGTGAAACTGTTGGAAAAATGGCTGTGGAAGACCCATCAGCTGGAGGAAACCCCATCAGCTTTAGCGAGGAACAGTATAAAGACATCTTTGTTGCCGCCGTCCACGGAACGTTATAAACGCAATATGAGAATTGCCATACTGCAATGCGATGAAGTG